>ERZ1370068.4711-contig-3768_pt1 | contig 262186 bp, 315 predicted proteins | sample MGYA00561227_ERZ1370068 | MGnify/ENA primary metagenome ERZ1370068 (study PRJEB38410, sample SAMEA6850437) | metagenome | study: Metagenomic assessment of the ecological functions of the soil: analysis of the soil microbiota associated with the...
AGTTACGTATTGCTTGAATGACCGGTCCATGATGGACGCTAACGATTACAGGAGCCCGCTTGGCTGAGTGTACGGCGAGATTTAAAAGTCGCGACCGCATGGCGGCCTGGTGTCAATCCATAGAGCGCGCTGATGGTGGTGATTACCGAGCTTTGCTGTGCTCAACAACAGCTTCAAGGGTCGGCTTTGGAAAGCGGGTCAAGCCCGCGGGTGACGACCAAACCACGCTGGGCGTGCGCTAAGTCTGAGTAGTGGGAGTGGGCTGCGCCGCCTGCATCTGCGCCGCACGCTGCTGATAGAGCGCGACGAAATCGACGGGATCGAGCAGGAGCGGAGGAAGCCGCCGTTGCGCACGGCGTTGGCGACGATCTCGCGCGCGAACGGGAACAGCAGACGCGGGCACTCGATCATGACGAGCGGTTGCAGTGTCTCCGCCGGCACGTTCTGGACGCGGAACACCCCAGCGAAGGTCAGCTCGAAAGCAAACAGCACCGATCCGGCGCTCTCCGCCTTGCCTTCGAGCTTGAGCGCGACCTCGTGGTCGGTCTGGGCCAGCTGCTGGACGATCACGTTGATCTGGATGTTGATCGCCGGCTGGGTCTCGGTCGGCGCCAGCGACCGCGGGGCGTTCGGGTTCTTGAACGAAAGGTCCTTGATGTGATTGGCGAAGAACGTTGAGCTGCGCCTGGCCGGGCTGAGCGCTCGGGCTCTGTGCGGGGCCGCCATTGCCGCCGGGGGTCGCCATCGACTCTACCTCTCACCGTTCTCCGCTACCGTAGTAGGCGCCGCGTTTGACCCCATCCTTGGCTCCGTCCCTTAGTGGCGGCGTGGCTAACACAGGGGCTCCAGCCGGACAAGGACTGTCAGGCGCCGCGTTTGAAGCCCCTGACACAAATGCAAGCCCCGGCCCCGTACCATGCCAGGCGGGCGAGGCCAGGGGCTCCGCGACCAGGAGCGAGTGTTGGCGCGAGAGCCCTGGCCGAGATGGCGAAGAGTAGCACGGCGTTCGATGCGCCGCTTTACTGGTGCTCGAGGGACGGCAGATCGGCCAGGTGCCCCCGTGATCGGAATGATCACGGTCTGGGGCGAGAGAGCGCCCAGCCGGTCGCACATTTGCCGAGGTCCGCGCGTCTCGAAACACAATTGAAACCGTTTCTTTGTCCCGACGAAACAATTGTCACGCCAACGTGTGCGCACCAGTTGAACTAGCTCCGTCACGGCAGGCGACCAATGGGCAGCGGCGCTACTCATGCAGAGCGCTCCGCTCGAGATACACACCGGAGCTCTGACCCGTGAACGAAAGTATGATTAGGCATCCCCAAATCTGCGATCATTGTGGCGGACGTTTCGGCATGGTGACGCATCGTTGGTGGGGCATCAAGTTCTGCAAGAGGACGTGCAAAGATGCATACCTCCGTGAACTTGCGCTCGGCCGCGATAAAATCCGTCGCTGGTACGGCTTCGGTCGCCGGCGATGGTTTCCTCTCCGCTCGGCAACTGTCCCGATGCCAGCCGAGACGACTTGAAGGGCGACTCAGAAATGAACCACCATGACTTGATTACGGCACCGCTGGCAAAATTTAGCTCGCAGGTGCCACCTCGCGGCAGACCAATAAAGTTTACGCCGGAAAGGATTCAGCAGATCAGGAATCTCGTCGAGCGAGGGAAAAGCCGAGAGGAGATCGCCGAGCTAATCGAAGTGACCGTTGGTTCCCTGCAAGTCACCTGCTCCAAGCTCGGAATCAGTCTGAGACGACCTAGGTTAGACAACGGAATCCGCTTTCTTCCGCGAGGCAAACCTGTTCCCAGTAATGGGAGGAGCACGTCTGATCCCAGCTGCGATGTGAGTGTGCCACTCCAACCGATAGGGGAAGGGTCTCGGCAAGATCTGCAGCCAGGGCCGCCGGAGCAAACCCGGCACACAACGCCGGCACCAACAGCGGCCGAAAGCGAAAGAGGCGGACTTCGCGAACCTCACCCTCACGATGCATTACAAGGGTGAGGGGCGAACGACCAAGTTAGCCCTTACCCCGCTTGCGATCGGGCAACTAGCATTGGAGGCAGGGCTACGAGATATGAGGATTGGCGAGTTCGTCAGTGAACTGGTTACAGCGACGATACAGAAGAATCTTTTTCAACGGGTGCTCGATATTTCGTGATGCGGGGTGACCGGCTAGGCGGGCCGCCCGGTGCCGCTCTGCTCGCGCGCGCCGACGAGGTGATTGAGTAGCCGCGGCATGGCTCGCCGGGTCAATCGCGTCATCTCGAGCGGCTAACGGGGGTAAAGCGACGACATATGCCCCCGAACCCCTTGGCGACGGGCGATACGGAGATCGCCCAGAATAGCTTCACAGACGCGGTGATGCTGGGGGCCAGAGAAGCGTCCGTGTTGATGTAAGATCGCGAAGGCCGGGTAACTCAGGTCTAAGGCGCGTTCGAGCGGTGTCATGCAGGAAAGGCCCCGGGGAGACTTCGTCTAATTTAAGTAGCCGTAAGACAGAGATCAGATCGGAATGGCCCGCCCTGACTCAGCGGAATCCACCGGTGCGATTTGGTCGATCCCGGCCACCCGCCTAGCAGCCCAAAGCGCGTCCCCATGACGCGGCGGCCGTCCCAAAGCCGAAACTGCTGGCGATCCAGCCAGAGCTCGCGGATGCGCCTTCCAGGTTGCGCTCCAAATCCGAGGGCGCGTGTGCAATTCTGAACAGTCGGGCGTCTCCGCTTTGGTATTCTTTTTTTGCTTGCCCAGAACGATCCACCGTTCTTTGACCGGCTCACGCTGGTGGCCCAGCGCGGCCAAAGGCGTAGCAGCTGCCAAGCCGCGCCTTCTCGCTTATTGAGGAGCCTCATCACGCCAATACGATCCTCTTTCAGAAACCAGCTTCAAGCCCGATCAGACCGAGGCGATCACCAAGGCGTTTAGACGACGCCTGCATCAGTTACGCGGCGAGCAGACCAATCCCATTATGTCCCCCTAGGTCCGCACCGCCCTGGGCCAAGCGGATCATCGAAGCCGCCCAACGAGCGGACATGGATGCAGACGTTGCGGGATGACGCCACTTCCAGCACATCCGCAATAGTCATCTTTGGCTCGACCTATTGCAGCCCAGGGCTTGATCCCTGTTGTGCAACGATGGCTTGGTCGCCCGGTGTTCCTAGCCGATCCAAGGGCATGGTCGCGACGCAGCCCGCCCTCAAGGCACAACCCCAGGCAGCGTAGAGCCCTCGTCAGTCCCAGAATTTAGACAATTTTGTCGAGAATTTTACGCGACACGTTTGACCCCGTGTTGCGATCCTCGTTAAGAAAGCCTCGCCTTGGCGGGCTTTTCAGGCACGCGAGACGCTCTGTACCGTCATCGGCGATACACTGAACTGCTTTGGCGATCACCCGAATGCCAGGACGGCCGGGGATGTTCCCCGGCGGGCGCTGCACCTCTTGGACCATCCGCTGTGACGGCCCTCCTGGTCCCATTCTCAGTACTAGCGCAATGAGAGGCGAGTCTTCAACGTACGCGCGGCTTCGTCCAATTTTGCCCTATTCTTTCCAATTTTGTTGATGAGCCGTCTCGCCTGATCGCGCGTGATGCCATAGCTACGCACCAAGCCCGATAGGGGCCGATTGCGTGCTTCGGGTTTGCGCTCCTCAGGCACTAATCTCTTCTCAATGCGCGAAGGCCGGTGAGGTCGACGACAGCCATTCCAGATGCACCGTTTGCCGGTCGACAACCTTGTCGTCAGCGCAACCGCAGTTCAGCAACGATATCGATCGAACCGACGAAACCGTCCGGTGGACCGACCCAAACGTCACCGAGGTCCTCTGCTGTCAGGCGCCAGGCATCGCCGCCAATACGCTCGCCGTTTGATAATTCCATCCCAGGCAGCAAGCCTGTGAGGTGACAGCAGCGCCGCGTAGTTTCCCTGTAAAGTTAAACCGAGGGGTGCGGGCTTGCTCGATGCTAATTCAGGGGAGGGCTGAACGATGAGCAGTGCAAAGCGCCAACTCGGCTTCCAATGGCGACGCCGCCGGAATCGGTGACGCATAACCACGAAGCAAGCTCGGTGCGATGGCTTAGCCGCTGGCGCCAGAAATCGGAAAAGGAAAACTGCCCAATCGGAATGATATCAGTTATCGCGACTGCCGATAGGAACCCCACCAAGCCGCGAGCACGGCGAGCGCTGGCGATTTGCTCCGCAAAAAGCGTGGGCCGGTACCCTCGGGGAAGAAACGTCAGGCACGGAAGCAAGCGGTCTCGCGCAGGGACCAGTGGAGACCAACTGATTGGAAGCCTTCCGGTCGGTGCTGCCGCTAGACGGTTCGTAAGCCTGGATGGCCGCGAAGTTGCGTGCGGCGCTCCGGAGACTTGTGCGAGCCAAATGGCTCGTCCGTCGGTCGTCGATCCGAACCAGATGGAGACATTCGAATTCGTAAACAGCGCGGGTATTTTCTTAGAGGAGAGCGCGCTCGCGATCTCCGATATCCCTTCCGAGCCCAACGGCCTGCGTGTCGACATTTAGCTCAGTCTGGGCCATCAGTCGGAGGCGCTCGTGGCGGCCTGGTGGAGCCGTCGGCAAAACGCCGACCCTCGCGGCACGCCGATAGCATTCGAGAAATTCTTAATGCGGCGGAGGACCCGCGCAATTAATTAACACGCCTTAATTAAAGGGATCACGCAGTGGCGTGCCGAGCCCTGTCGCAATCCGACCGTCACGTCCGGCACGAAAAGCCCGTAGGGCATCCTGGAAGTGCAGCCGGCAGCGGTTTTTTGATCGGTGACGGACCATCAGTCCTGGTGCGGGGACATCGCAAGATGCAACAAAGGCTGCAATCCGCCGTATCACATTGGTGCTCGGCCAGGAGTGGCGCGTGACCTGATCCGGCATGACGACGACTTCGAGCTGACCACGGCGTGCCAGCATCGCATTCAGAGTAGTCGAGGCCAGCATATCTGAATTGGCGCCGCGGATAACCATAAGCGGGATGTGGGCCAGCGCGTCAAACTGGTCCCAGAGAGTCGGGAGCCGTTCCAGACTGATGCCTCGCAACGCTCGGGCGAGCTTCAGATCGTGATTGGGCATGAGCGCACCGCGGTGCTCGCGCCAAGTGCGCTGGGCAAACGCGATCCAATCCTGAGGTGCGAGCTTCGTGAACGTGCGCCTCGAATAGCCAGCGCAGGATTTCCGCGCCCTCTTCGAAGTTGCGTGCGATCGGCAAGCTTTCCGACATAGCTTTTGATCCGCATCAAGCCCCGTGGCTCCATCACGGGACCGATGTCGTTGAGGAGAACGCCGGCGATCTGCAATCGGCGCGCAGTACCGCCAGCATCATGGCGAAGATTACGCCACCGAAAGACGTGCCGACAAATATGGCGCGAAGTGATCTCGAGCGCGGCCAGGACTGCCGAGAGGTCGGCGAGTGCGACTCGAACAGTGTAGTTTCTGGGATTGCGATCGTATTGGGACTGTCCGTGACCGCGATAATCGAGCGCCAACACAAGTCGCGGCTTTGCAGGATCGGCTGCCAGCGCCGTCTGCCAGGGGATGAAAGTCGGCTGCGGTGCGGCGAGACCGGGTAGGCACACAACTGAATGCGACAACGGCGTGGCCGGACCCATAGCGGCGCACATGCAGCGTCAGGCCGTCCTGAGCCGTCACGAAGACACTCAGGCGAAGCTCTGGCTCAAATCGGTGCCCGCGGCGGAGTGGCTGCAAGGTTCCGGGAAGTGGCTTTCCCTATGGCGTCGGTGAAGAGAACATCAGTCGCGGACGGAAACGTTTGCGCGACGGAGCATCCGGCGGCGACGCAGCGCGCCGTTGCGTCTCAGCACGCAGGCCTTATGCGCCTCGGCACCGACCGTTGAGTCGGACCATTCAGAGAGTGTCGATTCCACCGGCTGCAAACTCGGCGTCGATGTTGGACGTCGGTGTCGGGCTCTGAATGTCTTTCGTCTGCAGGACCTTGGCATCAATACTAGACGGTATCTCGGTTGGATTTTCAACCCGCCGCGATGAGCCCTCAAACAGAGAGTTTTCATCGATTGATAACGACCGATGAAAAATGTCTCCCTCGACCACACCACCGTTCTGCAGCTTTACACGCACCGCACGGATGGTGCCCTTAATGCGGCCGCAGACTGTGACATTCTGCGCAATGACGCTGCCATCGATCGTTGCGCCATCGCCAACCAGCAGATCGGAAGCGCGCAACTCGCCTTCAATTCGGCCGAAGACCTGAGCCGGACCATTGCATTCGATCTTGCCGACGATCGACATGCCGGAGCCGATGCGGAGTCCGGTCCCGATTTCGTCGTCACGTTGGCTCCGGCCCTGACGCAACCTGTTCAACAACCTGTGCGTGACGGCTGCACTGTCCTTCCCATGAGTTCGTCCGCATTTGGCGCCGTGTTCTTATCCGGCTCGGGTGCCTTGCTCTTAAAGCTGTTCAACATATTAGCCTCCCTTGTGGGCTGAATGTCAGTTCGACGCGCGAGATAATCTACCCTGCGCCCTGCAACCCAGCACCCAACGTTACCATGTCATCAGGCCGCTCAGTAGTTTGAGACCGACATTTTTGGATCCCCACTCAGCGGTCAGCTAGGGGAGCTGTCCGCCATGCGTGAGGCGCCGCGATGTACTTTGGAATGGGACATAAAAGCTCGTGATGAGATGCGGTACAGTTGCACCCCATACACGCAATCGAAGCGAGCGAGCTGGATCAAGGCAGTTCTGCTCTTCCCTAGCCGAGCACCGCCTCACGCTCAAAGCCAGAGACGATCTCGGCACCCTTATCGTGGACCCGATGAGTGGCAACGTCCACTGGGTGGCAAAATCGGCGCGCAACCTGGTGCTTCGGCCCATCCCCCAACTCGGCATTAATGGACGGTAACGGAGCTAGGGCCGTGCCTTTTCTGCGGGCCTTTGGCGTCGACGCTCGACGATGGGTCCGTTGGATTCTCAACCCGTCGCGACGATCCTTCAAACTGAGAGTTCTCGTCGATCGACAACGACCGATGAAAAATGTCACCCTCGACCGCGCCACCGCTCTGCAGCTTGACGCGAACGGCACGGATAGTGCCCTTGACGCGGCCGCAGATTGTCACGTTCTGCGCAATGACGCTGCCCTCGACCTGTGCGCCATCGCTGATCTGGAGATCCGAGGCGCGCACCTCGCCTTCGATTCGGCCGAAAACCTGTGCCGGACCTTTGCATTCGATGTTGCCGACGATCGACATGTCGGAGCCGATGCAAGAGGCCATTCCCGCTTTTGTCGTCGGTTCTGACCTCGCCCACTGGTCATGACGCACCACCCTGCCTATGACCTCAGCGGCACCTATCGATGGGTTTCCATCCTTCTCGGGCACGCCGTTGTTCGTGCTGGTCAACACGTCCACCTCCTGTTTCCGCCGGTATGAGGGTACAATGCGCAGATCAGCCGATTTTTCGACACAGCACCAACGCTACCATGTCTTGAGCGCCGCGACCCTCAGTAACGGCGACAATAGGAATTTTGTTCACATGAAAGTCATGGTCGATGCAGGGTATCCTTTGCATTCGCGGTTCGCGAAACCGTTTTGGGAATGGCCGGGGCGACGTCGTCCTGGTGCGCCGATCCACCCGGCAAATCGCATCGAGAATGCCGATCGATCCTCGGCAGTCTCAGGGTACTGCCGAAGCACTGGTGGGCTGGCTCCGACGCCGCGGGCAAGAAGCGCGATATCGGAGCAACCACGCTCCGAGCCGCCGCTCGGCAATGGACGCATATCGCATCAAGGAGTCTCGTCGCCGGCCGCCCCCGGAACCGTGCACCGGGTCTGCCGCGAGCTGCAGCGGCAATTTTTCAGCCCGCCCGACTCTCGCGCAGCAACGACGCTTCGAAGTATCGGGTGAGCCTGCCCCGCTGGATTACGCCGTCGCGCGCTGGGCAAGCGCGGCCAGTATGGAAAAGACGGCCCGAGGATAGGGTAGTAATGCAACCTCTATCGGACGAGGCAAAGCCTACATCTCTTGCCCGGCTCGATCGCGATGGGCACGCCGCTGCCTCCGTGTGGTGCTAGAAAACCTCCCTGCGTTTGATCTGACCGAACATGCAACGAAACGGCGCGTGCCATTCGCAATCTGGGTCACGCTGTGGGCGATCATCGTGATCGCTGCCCTTTGCCCTGATCATCACTGTCGTCGCCTGGTTCGCGATTCCATGAGCTATTGAAACCGAATCAACAACGTCGGCGCAATGCGCGAGACCCGGTGGCACAAGGCGGGGCAAACGTGAGGAGTGATCTCGCCCCCTGTCAAAGTAGTGCGCGGTGCCGAGGTGATCGAATGATGAAGCGGCGCGACTCATACACGTTGCTCGGCGGCGCGCGGCGTGGCCGCTTGTCGGATGCTGTTGCTATGCAGCGCCTACTTACTGGAGGTCGAAAGAGGCGGAGATTATTGAGCGCGAATGGGACGAAGGCGCGCGCAAAAATCCCAAAGTCGTTATGCGCGTCAATGTGCAGGACGAGACTGATGAGAGCGGAAGACCGAGGGTTAATGTCGTGGTCGCGCTTCGATCTTGCTGCTTGGCGACGGGTGATCGCAATGAGACGCCGCGAGTTCATACGCTGCTCGGCGGCGCTGCCGCATGGCGCCGGCGGCGCGCGCGCAGCAGCCCCGAAGCCGACCATTGATATTAGGGCCCGAACTCGCGTTCGCTCGATGGCCAACGACTTGTCACAGGCCCCCGGGCACCAGCCAGATTTGTGCCCCGGCGTGCCCTAGGATCTGTTCCGCTTTTATGCCGGTCGCCTTGATGATCGCGCCGTAGCGCGCGATGCCATCCTGCATGAGCGCGCCGAGTTGCTCTGGGCGTGCCGCCGATCACCGTCATCCCGTTGTCCTCGAGCTTGCCGCGCACGTCGGACGCATTGAGCGCCTTGACCATCTCCAGCGTTCAGGCGCGTCACGATTTCCCTAGGTAATCCAACGGGTCCGAGGAAGCCGAACCATGAGGATGGTTTCTGGAACGCCGGCACGATTTCCGACATCGAGCGGACCTGCGGCAGCTTGGCGTAGCGGGTCGGTTCGAGCACTGCGAGAATCTTGACGCGGCCCGTCTGCATGGCAGGGATCGCATTGGACACCGAGATGAACACCATCGGGATGTGGCCGCTGATCACGTCCTGCATGGCCGGCGCCACCCCGCGATACGGCACATGCTTGATCCGGACGCCGGCGGTCTGGTTGAACAGCTCGCCCATCATGTGAAACACCGAGCCGAGACCCGAGGAGCCATAGGAGAGCTCATCGGGATGACTCCGGGCGTAGGCGATCAACGCCTCGACCGTATCGACCGGGACGGCGCTGTTGACGGCGAGGCACGTCACCGGCTCCACGGCGGCGACGATCGGGGTGAAATCCTTGAGCGGATCGTAGGGCAGGCTCTTCATCAGGTGCACGGCGGTGACATGCGTGCCTGCCGTCGCAGCCAGCAGGGTGTAGCCGTCGGGCGCCGCGCGCGCCACCAGGTTCGATCCGATCGTCCCGTTTGCGCCGCTGCGGTTCTCCACCACGATGGTCTGGCCGAGCGCGTCGGCTATCTTGCCGCCGACCAGGCGGGCGACCAGGTCGAGCGCCGGCCCGGGCGGAAACGGTACGACCATGGTCACGGGTTTTGCCGCCGGCCAGTTCTGCGCTGCCGCCGTATCGGCCCCGACGCACACGCTCGCGAGCAAGTACAGGGTGAGGAAGCGGAAGGTACCCATGGCAATGGTCCCGATTACTGCTCGTGCTCCGGCGCAGCCCATCGCGGCTTGCGCTTCTCGCGAAAGCTGGCGACGCCTTCGACCGCCTCCGGCGAATGACGGCGCTGGTCGAATTCGCGCTGCAACTCCACCAGGAGTTCTTTCGAGACCGGCGGTTGCCCCAGCCGGCGCAGCAATCCCTTTGCAACAGTCACGGCGTTGGGGCCTGCGAGCAACAGTTCGTCGAGGAGCGCCGCCAACGCTGCGTCGCCATCATCGGTATCGTAAAGTTCATGCACCAGGCCGATCCGCATCGCCGCTTCGGCCGCAAAGCGCTCACCCGACAACAGATACCGGCGCAGGCTGCGCGCCTCCATCGCGCGCAGAAAGAACGGGATCAGCGGCCCCGGCGCAAAGCCGAGCCTCACCTCCGGCAGCGAAAAAATGCACCCCGCGCGGCAATGACAATGTCGCAGCAGGACACGAGCGCGACGCCGCCGCCGATGCAGGCGCCGTGGACGAGCGCAATGGTCGGCTTCGGCAGGCTGTCGAACGCAAGGCAGAGGCCCGGAATGGAGGCGCGCGGCGCATCCTTCGCCGTCGGCTGCTCGTCCCCGATCTCCGCCCCGACACAGAAGTGCTTGCCGCCCGCCCGCAGCACAATCGCGCGAACCGTCGGATCCGCCCCCAGACGCGCGGTCTCTGCGACCAGCGTATCGAGCATCGCCTGATTGTAGCGGTTGCCTTTCTCGGGACGGTTGAGCGTGAGCGTGGCGACGCCGCGCCGGTCCAAGGCGCAAAGCACCGCGACTTCAGGCGAGGACGGATCGGTCACGGCGATACTCCGGCGTCGAGGGTCAGGTCGGAAAACCGCCTGGAATGGTGGAGCTCGCCGCCGTATTGCGCGGAAAGCGCCATGGCGCGTTTGTAATAGAGACCGATGTCGTGCTCCTCGGTATATCCGATGGCGCCATGCATCTGCAGCGCGCCGCGAACGATCTCCGAGGCCGAACGCGAGGCGCGTGCTTTCGCCGCCGAGATCATCGCCGGATGGTGCTCGCCCGCGTCGTAGGCGGCGAGCACGCGGTAGACCAGCGACCGGTTGAGCTCGATATCGATGAAGGCGTTGACCGCGCGGTGCTGCAGCACCTGGAAACTGCCGATCGGCCGCCCGAACTGCTCCCGCAGCTTGATGTAATCGACCGTGACATCGAGCGCACCGGCAGCGAGACCGATGAGCTCGACCGCGGCACCGAGCATCAGGAATTCCTGCAATTGCACGGCCAGTCGTTTCGCCTCCGCGCCGGTCGCGCAATCACCTGTTCCGCAGGGACATGGACGCTGGCAAAGTGAGCCTGCTCTCGCGGTCGAGCCGTCGACATTGCGTTCGGTGGCGACCGCGACATCGCTGCGCGGGACGACTGCCACTACCAGGCGGCGCTCCGGAATCGAGCGCTACCAGAAACGCCTCCGCCGAGCCGCCATAGGCAACGAACGCAATGCTGCCGTTGAGCACGCCTGCTTTATGATCGTAGTGGATGCCGGACGCGCCTGCGCCAAAGCGCCAGGACGCCGCCGCGGTCGCGGGCACGATCAGGCGCGACCCGCGCAACAGATCGGCGAGCCCGGCACCCGCGCGCAAGCCGTCCTCGGCCCGCGACATCGTCCATGCCGCCGCGGCCGCCTCGAGGAGCGGGACCATGAGCAGCTGGCGGCCGGCCTGTTCGAGCGCAAGCGCGATATCGAAGGCGCCGAGCCCCTGCCCGCCCTGACCTTCCGCCACTACGGTCGCGAGCCACTCCGACTCGATGATCTCACGCCACGCGTCGGCGTCGATCTCGGCCGCAGCCGCCCGCAAGGCCCGCAATCGCCTGGGTCCACCGTAATCGAGACAGAGCCGGGTCGCGGTTTCGGCGAACAGCTTCTGCTGCTCGCTCAGCAACAGATCCAAATCAAATCCCTTTCATTCGCCTCGCAGTGCCACGAACTCGCAAGGGTCTGACATTCAACGCGGACATCAGCTCGGCAGCCCCAGCACCCGCTTGGCGATGATGTTGCGCTGAATCTCGACCGCCCCGCTGCCGACGGTCACGCGGCGCATCTCGAACATCTCTGCCGCCGGATTGATGAGGTGATTGCCGACCGGCGTGTCTTCCACCAGGGGCCATATCCCGCGGCCGCCTCCACCAGCAGCTCCGACGCGCGCTGGCCGAGCTCGCCGCCGACGATCTTAATCACCGGCGCCATCGAGAACGGCGCCCGCTTCTCGCCGTGCAACGCGGCGGCGTGGCGGTAATAGGCGGAAAAGGCCATGAGATCGATCTCGAGTGCCGCCAGCCTGTGCAGAAATCCGGCTTCACGCGTGGCGCCGGTGAGTTCCGCCACCTGCCGGGCCTTGTTGAGGAGCACCGCGGCGTTGCGCGGGTGGCCGGTGGTGAAGCGTTCCGAGCCGAGCAGCCGGTTGGCAACTTTCCAGCCATCGTTGAGCCCGCCGAGCAGATTCTCGCGCGGCACGCGCACATCGACGAGCAGCTCCTCGGCGAATTCCGCGTCACCCTTGATGGTCTGGATCGGTCGCACCGTGATCCCAGGCGATTTCAAATCGATCAGCAGCATGCTGATCCCGGCATGGCGCGGCGTCGCGTTCCGGTCGGTGCGTACCAGCGCAAACATCCAGTCCGCGAAATGGCCGTTGGTGGTCCACATCTTATGGCCATTGACGACGAAGTGATCACCCTCGAGCTCGGCGCGCGTTTCCAGGCGCACGAGGTCAGAGCCGGCGCCCGCTTCGGAATAGCCCTGGCACCAGGTGATCTCCCCGGTGAGGATCGGCGGCAAGTGCTGCCTCTTCTGCTCAGGCGTGCCGGCGTCGATGATCAACGGACCGATGAAATTGAGCCCGTGCGGATAGGGCGTGGGTGCGCCGACGCGGCTGATCTCTTCGAACAGGATGATTTGCTGCGTGAGGGTCGCGCCCATTCCGCCAACTTCCTTCGGCCAATGGGGTGCGATCCAGCCGCGCTCGTAGAGCTTGCGGTGCCACGGCTTGAGTTCGGGCGGATCGATGCGAGCGGACCGGTTGCACAGATCTGCGGGAAGATTCTCCCCAATCCAGTCGCGCACCTCTTGGCGGAAGGCGCGGTCGGCCGGATCGTCATCCACGAACAGCGTGGTGTTGTCCCAGGTTGGCGACGGCATCCGGTCAGGTCCTCAAGGTCGCGCGCCCGTTGCTGAGCACGATCTCGTCCCGCCCCACCACGCGGCACTGGAACGAGATGTGCTCGCGCTCGGGCCAGATTTCGGTGCGGATCGTCTCGCCGGGAAAGACCGGGCGCGAGAACCGCGCCTCGATGCTGTTCAGCCGCTCCGGCCGGTAGTCGGCGCAGGTCCGCAGGATCGCGTGCGCCGCCACGCCGAAACTTGCGGCGCCATGGAGAATGGGCCGATCGAAGCCGGCAACCTTGGCGCGCGGGATCGGCATGCAGCGGATTCTCGTCGCCATTGAGCCGGTAGAGCAGCGCGAGATTTGGGGGCGTCGGCAGATCGCAGATCTGCCCCGGCGCAGTCTGCGGCACTGCAGGGGGCACCGGCGTATCCGTCACCTTGCCACCGAAGCCACCATGCTTGCGCGCGAAGGTGCTGCTGTCCACGGTGGCGACCACCGTCCCATCCTCGGCGATCAGGTCGCGCGTGTTCTGGATGATGGCGGCGTTGCCAGGGCCCTTGTCGATGACCTCCTTGATGCGCGGGCGGCTCAGCAACTTTCCTTCAACGGCCAGGGGACGATGCAGCACCACCTTGATGTCGCCCGCCACCACGAGACGATCGTCGACGCCGAAAGCGGGATCGGTCATGCGGCCGGGCCAGCCCAGCACCACCGCCATGGTGGGGAAGGCTTGGAGGCCGGCGCGCTCGTACACGAATTTGAGCTCACCCGGATCAACCGGATTCATTCCAAGCCCGATCCCGAGCGCATAGATGATGCACTCGCGCTCGCCGTAGCTCACTGGAATATCGGCCGGCCGATGGGCCATGATCCGTTCGTAGTTCAGCGCCATTTCAATCTCGAGGGTCAGTGGTGATCGGCGGTGGTCATTGTTCCAGCTTCGCGCCGGAAATATCGACGAGGAGTTTGCCCTTCTTCTGATCCTCCACAATGAACTTGGCAAACGCCTCGCTGCTGTCGCCGACCGGCTCGAACCCCTTGGAGATCAGGTACTGCTCGGCGAAGTCCGGGCTCTTCACGATGGCGGAGAACTCCGTGTTGAGCTTCTTGACGATATCCGGCGGCGTCCCCTTGGGCGCGAACATCCCGAACCAGGTCTCGAACGCGGACTGGTCTGGCGACAATCCGCTCTCTGCGAACGAAGGTACATTTGGAATCAGGGACTGCGGCTCGATCCCGGGACCAACAGCCCCTTGACCTCGCCTTCATTGATCTGGCGCGCGATATCGGGATTGCCGATGATAAGGTAGATCAGCTGAATATCACCTGATTTGAACGCCAGCATCGCGTCGGACGCGCCTTTGTAAGGAATATGCGTCATCTTCGCGCCGGTCTCGTGCTTGATCCACTCGACCACCAGGTGGGTGTCGCCGCCCACGCCGAAGGAGCCGAAGTTGAGCTTCTCCGGGTTCTGTTTCGAATAAGCAACCAGTTCCTTGAAATCCTTCACCGGGACGTTCTTGTTGAGGATGAGGACCTGATGCGCGAAGGCGAGATTGGTGATCGGCTCAAAATCCTTGATCGGATCGTAGGACAGGTTTTTGTAGAGCGCAGGATTGATCGACACCGAGCTGCGCGAGAGCAGGCAGATCGTGGAGCCGTCCGGCGGCGCCGCCTTGCAGGCGTTGGCGGCGATGATGGTGTTGGCGCCGGCGCGGCTCTCGACGACGAAGCCATAGGGATTGCGTTGCTCAAATGCCCTGCCGAGCGCGCGCACCATTACGTCGATAGCGCCGCCGGGCGCCAGCGGGATGATGACGCGGATGGGAGCCGCGGGATAGTTCGCTTGCGTGAAGGCCGCGTTGCCAAGGACACTTAGCGCGCCCGCGACCACCGCAAGACCAAGGAGCTTTCGCAACTGCATCGACGCATCCTCCCGCGTTCATGCTTGTATTTTTTAGCAGTTTGGTGGCTCCGGGATCGCCGGGTCAAGTCCGCGGGGAAGGGTCGAAGCCACATGAGAGAAGGAACGTCAGGCCCTCCATTGCACCACATAGGCAAACGCGAACGCTTTCATGCGCTCATGGATGCGGTTCTCGATGTCGAGCCGCACGGCCGCGGGGCCGGACACGCTGATCACCGCCACGTTGCCCTTGACGGGATCCGCGACGATATCGACCGAAAACTTACCATCGGCGACGTCCGCCAGCACTTCGCGGAACGCGCGGCGCGCCGCGTCGCGACGCAGCTCGGCCTTAGCCGGCTTCTGCACATCGGTCAGCGGCATGGCCGCGAGGATGATGACCTCTTTCGGCGCCGCGGCCCGTTCCGGGATGTGGCGTTGGACGAAATCGCCGATGTCCGTTGCGCTGGTGCGCGCCCCGGACACGAGCTGGATATAGGCGACCGGCAATTCGCCAGCATAGGCGTCCGGCTTGCTGACGGCGGCGGCCAGCAGCACGTCAGGATGCTTGAGCAAGGTCTCCTCGATGACGGACGGATCGATATTGTGTCCGCCGCGGATGATGACGTCCTTGACGCGGCCGGTGAGCCAGAGATAGCCGTCGGCGTCGAAGCGTCCGAGATCGCCGGAATTAAACCAGCCCTCGCGCGTAAACACGCCCTCATTGTACTTCGGCTCGAGATAACCGGGGTGACGCTCGGCCCCTTCACGACGACCGTGCCGATTTCATCGACCCCGCATTCGCGCTTGATCCTGTCGCCGTCGAGTTCGACCGTCTTGACCTGCGTGTAGGGCAAGCGGATGCCCGGCGAGCCGAATTTAGGATCGCCGTCGCGCGGCGCCTGGGTGACGTTTTGGGTGTATTCGGTGGCGCCATAGGTCAGCAGTACGCGCACGCCGATCAGGCTTTCGATCTGCCGCGCCACCTCGGCCGGGAAGGCGGTCGAGCCGGTGCAGGCGTAATCGCGCAACGTGCCGAGCTTCTCGCCGTGCGGCCCGTTCTTGGCGAGCTGTGCGAGCGTCGTCGGCACGCCGGAGAAGAGCGTGATCCCGAACTTGTCCACGAATTTCCAGTAGTTGTCGATGAAGCGCTTGTCGCGTGCGCCGAGCGGAGATGGGATGACGATCGACATGCCATGCGCGATGGGGAAATAGCCGCGCCCGAAAATGCCCGCAATGTGGAACATGGGGTAATCGGCGAAGATCACATCGTCGCTCGTGTGCGCCATGACGACCGCATTGGCCCAGCACTTGTAGGCAAAGCCCCGGTGCGTAAGCTTCACAAGCTTGGGCGATCCCGTGGTCCCGCCGGAATGCACATAGGCGGCAATGTGATCGGGCTCGATCGTGTGCTCGAACAGCAGACGGTCGCCGGGGTGACGCGCGGCCAGCGTGTCGAAGTCGGTTTCCGGGATGACCGCTCCGCCCGGACCCGGCACCGTGAGAATGTGCACCGCGGGAGAGATCTCCGTGCGGATCGCCTGCACGTTCTCCCAGATCTCGTAGCCGGGGTCGGTCCGAGCGTCACGACGGCTTTCGGGTTGGTCGCGCGCACGAGTTCGGCCAGCAGCTCCGGCTTGAGCATCCAGTTGACGCCGCAGGCGATGCCCGCTCCGACCGCGCCCATCATCACGACGTAAAGCTGCGGCACCGTCGGCAGCACGTACATCACCACGTCGTCCGAGGACACGCCGAGCGCGTGGAAGAGATTGGCCGCCTGGATGGCGCGCGATCGCAATTCGCGATAGCGAATAGAGACCTGTTCGCCGTCCGGATCGCCGTCGGCGATGTAGCGGATGGCGATCTTTCCGGATCGAGCATGCATCCGCGGGCGATCCAATCGTTCAGATTCCAGGAGAAGATCCTCTCATCAAGCGGCACGCGCTCGAGCTCTTCGACATCTTGCAACGTTCGAAGCGGCGCGTAGGCCATCTGCATTGGCGTGCCGTCCCTGAATTCCGCCTGGGTCATTACACTCGTCCTGCGCAATCCGCATGTTCGCGCATCACCGTGGCACGACGACAACTGGCTTGCCAGAGCTCGGCGCGGACGTCTGCCGCATCAAAGCGCAGGCGCGACTGACCACGTCCGTTCACGCCAAGGGAGATTTTGCGTCCTACAACCGAGAGTTCTTGTGCAAGCGCCGCTTCGCAGCGCCGTTGACGCCTGGATTGTCTCGATTTGGCGGAGCATCGCAACTATGCTGGTGCGCCTAGGGAGACAACGTCATGAAAACCATCGTTTGCCTGGCCGCCGGATGCGCGGCGCTGATGCTCGCGGCCGCGAGCCACGCCCAAAATGCGCCGGGCGGAGCGGCTGCGAGCTATCCGACCCGACAAGTCCGCGTCATCGTGCCCTACCCGGCCGGCGGTCCCACCGACGTGATGGCGCGCCTGGTTGCGCAGCACCTTACCGAGAGCCTCGGCCAGAACTTCTTCGTCGAAAACCTCACGGGCGCGAGCGGCGTTGTCGGCACCGGCACCGCGGCCAATTCCCCGGCGACGGGCACACCATCTTGTTCGTGACCAACGATTTCGCCGTCGCGCCGACCGTATCAAGCAAGGTGCCGTACGACGCGGTAAAGAGCTTCGCCCCGGTGACCATTGCAGCCGCCTCGCCGCAAGTGGTCGTGGTCCATCCCTCGTTTCCCGCCAAGAACATGCAGGAGCTGATCGCGCTCGCGAAGGCCAGCCCCGGCAAATACAACTACGCCTCGCTCGGCATCGGCTTCGGGCAGTTGTCCAGCGAACGGCTGTTTCGCCTGGGCCTCGGTCTCGACGTCGTCCGGGTGCCGTTCCCGGGCGCAGCACCGATCATCACCTCGACACTCGCAGGTCACACGCCGATTGCGTTCCTCGGCCTGCCGCCCGCCGCACCGCATATCAAGGAAGGAACGTTGCGCGCGCTCGCCGTTACCAGCGCCAAGCGCTCGCCGGTGTTCCCCAATGTCCCGACCATGGCCGAGTCCGGCGTCCCCGACCAGGAGTCCGAACTGATCATCGGTGTATTGGTGCCCGCCGCGACGCCAAAGCCCATCGTCGACCAGCTGCAGCGCCAGATCGCCCGCATCGTCGCATTGCCAGATGTGAAAGAGCGTCTCGACGCGCTCGGCTTCGCGCCGGTCGCCAGCACGCCCGAAGCCTACGCGGCGCAAATCAAGGCGGACATCGAGACCTGGAGCAAGGTCGTGCGCGAGGCCAATATCAAGGTCGAATGAGCGCGGCGTCGTCTCGCCAATTCCAACGCCATCGGCTCACGGCTGAACCATCTGCTGGACGAGGACGCAATGCACGACACACCCGTGGTGCTCGGTGACGTCATCGAGCGCAACGCCCGCTATTTTCCGGGAAAGACCGCCGTCATCTTCGAGGACCGGCGCGTCACTTTCGCCGAGTTTTCCGCCCGCGTGCGCAGGTTCGCCAATGCGCTGCGCGGCGCGCGGCCTGCAACGCCAGGCGCGGTTCGCCGTGCTGGCGCAGAACTGCCTGGAATATTTCGAAGCGGTCGGCGCCGCGGAACGGGCGGGCTTCATCGCGGTGACGCTGAACTGGCGACTGTCGCCGCAGGAACTCGGCCAGATCCTCGACGACTGCACCCCGACGGTGTTGATCTTCGAAGCGCAGTTCACCGCCCAGGTGGAAAGCCTGCGCCGCCAAGGCAGCAGCATCGAACGCTTCATCATCATCGGGCCCGCCACCGACTGGGCCGAAAGCTACGAAGACACTCTCGCCGCCGCGCCCGATGCCGCGCCGGCGTTGCGGCCACAACCGGACGACGGCGTGTATCTGATCTACACCAGTGGAACCACCGGCAAGCCCAAAGGCGTTCTGCTCAGTCACCGGGCGATCCTGTCCGCGGCCATCGGCATTTCGTGGGAACAGGGCGTGCGGCCATCCGATCGGATGCTGATCGTGATGCCGCTGTTTCACATCGGCGCGAAGATCAATCAGCTGGCCAATATGGTGCTGGGCACGACGATCATCCTGCACCGCGCCTTCGACCCGGCGGCGGTGCTGCGCTGCATCGAGGAGGAGCACATCACCTGCGCCCATCTGGCGCCGATCATGGTGCGCGGTTTGCTCGACGATCCCGGACTCGGGCGCTGGCGCAAAGATTCGCTGCGCAGCATCCAATATGCCTCGGCGCCGATGTCGGTCGCGCTGCTGCAGGAGGCAATGGCGGCGTTCGGGCCGATCTTCACCCAGGTCTACGGCATGACGGAGTGCGTGGTCGGCACCATCCTGCATGCGCATGAACATCGCCCTGACGGCGATGCCGCGCAGGCGCGACGGCTGGCTTCGGCCGGGCAGCCGTTCTTCGACCACGCCATTCGCGTGGTTCGCCCCGATGGCTCCGACTGCGCGCCGGACGAGATCGGTGACATCCTCATTCGGGGCCCCAGCCTGATGACGGGGTACTGGAACAACAGCGCGGCGACGGTCGAGGCATTGCGCGACGGTTGGATGCATACCGGCGATGTGGGGTTCTTCGATTCCGAGGCGTTTCTCTTCATCGTCGACCGCAAGAAGGACATGATCGTTTCGGGCGGCGAGAACATCTATTCGCGCGAAGTGGAGGAGGCGCTGCTGACGCATCCGGCGGTGCTGCAGGCGGCCGTCATCGGCGTGCCGGACCGCCGCTGGGGCGAGTCGGTCAAGGCATGCATCGTGCTGCGGCCGGCCTGCGCAGCCGGCGAGGACGAACTCATCCAGCACTGCCGCAAACTGATCGCGAGTTACAAGAAGCCGCGCAGCATCGATTTCCTCGATGCGCTGCCCCGCCTGTTCAACGGGAAGGTCGACAAGAAGCAGTTGCGCGCGCGCTATTGGCGGGATCAAGGGCGCCAGGTGTCCTGAATATCTTCGACGGCGGCGGCAACGTAGTCGGCGCCGCTCCTTGCTGCCGCCGCATCTCAGTCGCTGGATTCAGCGGACGCAAACCTTGTCGGAGGCGACCATGCTGACTCGCAGAGCGCTGGCGAAGTTCGTGGGCGCGGCCGCGCTGAGTGGCGGCCTGCCATTCGGCCTCGCCGCAAAGGCCGTTGCGCAGACCGCCGCCGCGCCGCCGCCGCGCGGAACCTATCTCATCAAGAATGGCGCCGTGGTGACGGTCGACGGATTCTCGGCACCCTACCGCGCGCCGATGTTCTCGTCCGCGACGGCAGGATCGCCGGGGTCGGGCCAGATCTGGCCGCGGCGGACGCCGAGGTGATCGACGCGAGCGACATGATCGTCATGCCGGGCTTCGTCGACACGCACTATCACATGTGGAGCGCGCTCGGCCGGAACTTCATCGCCGACGGCGGTTTCGGCTATTTTCCGGCCAAGAACGCGACCTCGAAGCTCTACAGCGCGGACGACTTCTACAACAGCGTCATGCTGGGGCTGGTGGAACTCGCCAATGCCGGCATCACCACCGTGCACAACTGGTCGCACAACACGCGCACCCCCGCTCACGCCGACGCCGAGTTGCGGGCGCACCGGGACTCGATGCTGCGCGCCCGCTACGCCTATGGGCACATCGACCAGATGCCGCGCGACCAGGTTCTCGACTTCACCGACATCGACCGGGTCAAGCGGGATTATTTCGCCGGCGGCACCGCCTTCGACGGGCTCGCCACCTTCGGGGTCAATCTGCGCGGGCTCTCGCAAAGCGAGGAGCGCACCTACCATCAAGACATGACCGCGGCGTTGGAACGCGGGCTGCCGGTGGCGATCCATGCGAGCCAGAGCGCCACCGAATGTCGTCGACGCCGCCGATTACGAGAAACGCGGATGGCTCGGCCCGAAGCTGCTCATCTGCCACTACATCCCGGCGCGCGACATCGACGCCGAGACCATGGCGCGCACCAAGACGCCGCTGAGCTTCGCCACCCATTCGGAATTCCGCCTCGGGCTCGCCGGCGATCCACGCGCCGCGCTGCTGCGCATGCGCAAGGCCGGCGTGGTGGTCTCGTTGTCGTTCGACGCGAGCTCGATCGCCCCGCCCAACATGTTCGAGACCATGCGTTTCACCTGGAACATGGGCATCCCGTGGAAGGGAACGCCAACCGAGGGCCTGCCTGCGGTTGGTTTCCGCGAGGTGATCGAGATGGCGACGCTCAACGGCGCCAAGGCGCTCGGGCTCGGCGATGTGACGGGTTCGCTCACCGTCGGCAAGCGTGCCGACGTCATCCTCATCCGGACGAACGACGTCAACGTGGCTCCGCTCGCCAACATCGAGACGACCGTCGTTCAGTCCGCAACGCCGGCGAACGTCGATACCGTGCTGGTGGACGGTCGCATCGTAAAGCGCCAAGGCAAGCTCGTCGCCTATGACGTCGAGAAGGTGGTCAGGGACGCCAAGGCTTCGTCGTTACGCATCCGCACTTCGGCCGGGGCGTGCTCACTCCGGCGGCCGACCGGTAACGGGCGAAGCTGCGCTAAACACGGGTCAGGCGGATGTCGAACCGAGCAAGGACATCAAAAGGCGTCACCGATGCTCGCGAGCGCGTCCCTAAACCTGCCCGCGGAAGATTTCGCGCGCGAGCACCATGCGCATGACCTCCACCGGTCCCTCGGTAATCATGAAGCTGCGCGCGTCGCGCCACATCTGCGAGATCGGCATTTCCGCCGCCAGCCCGATCCCACCGTGAATCTGCATGCAGCGGTCGGCGACACGGAAGCCAAGCTCGGTGCCGGTGATCTTTGCCATATAGCTTTCGTGCCGGGCGGCGACGCCGGCATCGGTCCGCGCCGCGAGCTGATACACGAATCAGTTGCGTCATCCGATGCTCGGTGAAGCTGTCGGCGATCATGAACTGCACGGCCTGGCGATCGGCGAGCGGCGCGCCGAACGTCACGCGCTGTTTGGCGTAGCTGACCGCGAGATCGAGGCAGCGCTTGGCCACGCCGAGGCCGCGACAGGCCTGATAGAGCCGGCCCGCCGTGATCCATGATTGCGCCTGCCGCATGCCTTCGCCTTCCTTGCCGATCAGGTTCTCGGCCGGCACGATGACGTCATCCAAGGCGATCTCGCACGGCATGTCGCTCATCATCGTGGGCGTGCGCCGCACGATCTTGACGCCGGGGTCGCGGTGTCGACCAGGAACATGCTCAGGCCGCCGCGACTTCCCTTCGAACGGTCGGTGGCTGCCACCAGTTGAAGAAAATCGGCATCCTGCGCCTTGGTGATCCAGCGCTTGTAACCATTGATGACGTAGTGATCGCCCTTGCGCACGGCCGTGGTGCGCATGGCCCCGGGATCGGAGCCGGCATCGGGCTCCGACTGCGCGAAGGCGGTCGTCTTCTCGCCGCGCAAAACGGGGAAAAGATATTTCTCCTTCTGCGCCGGATTAAGCGTGAACAACACCGGTCGCACATCGGGGCCGAACACGCCCGGTCCGCGCGGCGGCAGAGCGACGGTGCGCGAGATCTCCTCCCAAACCACAACCATCCCCAAGAGGCCGAGGCCTTGACCGCCATACTCCGTGGGCACGTCGAGCAGCCAAAGACCGAGGTCCTTCGCCTTGCGCTCGAGATCGGCGCGAACCTCCGGACGCATCCCCGGACCGTCCATGGCATTCATTTCGACCGGAATGAGCTCCCGGTCGACGAACGTCCTCACCGTATTCTTGAGCAGCTTCAGTTCTTCCGGAAGCTCGAAGTCCATGTCGGTTTCCCGTTAGGTTTGGTCGCCTTAATGGGATTGAATATGAACCATGTTGGCAGGCCGCGAGACAAAAAAATGCTGCACGCGACGATCGTGGCCGCGCTCATTAAAACCTGCAGCCACAGCCGGCGGATGCGACGATGAGCCGGTGTGCACCCATCGCCATCCGCGCGATCTGGAGCAATTCGATCCGGTCACGAGCGCCGCTGCCGCTCCTCGGTTTCGAGACTGGCAGGGTCGAAAATTGGGCCTTATGCTTGGCAGCGCCGCGGAAAGGACATCTACCGCTGATGGTGCGAACGCAAGCGGCCGGCGTAGGTGCAGAGGACGGGAGCCATGATCGAAGAAGCACGACACCGGCAACAGTCTCGCCGGCAAGTTGCCGCCTCATGCCTTGCTTTATTTCTGACCATCCTGCTGTGCGGCTCCGTCGCACGCGCGCAGTCGGTCGCGTTCATTAATCCTGGAAAGTCCGACGAAATCTACTGGATGACTGCCACGCAGGGCATGCAGGCGGTCGCCCGCAGCCTCGGCATGACGTTCGAAGTGCAATATGCCCAGCGCGAGCCGCTCAAGACGTTCGAGATCGCCCGCGAGATGGTCGCGCGCGCCGCCGGGAAGCGGCCCGACTATATCGTGGTCACCGACGATTATTCCGTCGCCGACCAACTGCTGAAGATCATCGACCCCGCCGGTGTGAAGACCTTTCTCGCTTACAGCTCGATCCCGGTCGAGCAGCGCGGCGGTATCGGATCGCCCCGCGGCAAGTACAAGGGCTGGCTCGGCTCGCTGGAGCCGCGGGCCGAGGACGCCGGCGACATGACGGCGGACGCGCTGATCGAGCGCGGCAAGCGAGAAAAGGCGTTCGGGCCCGACGGCAAGCTTCACATGCTGGCGATAGCCGGAGACCGCTCGACGCCCTCGTCGATCAAACGCAATCAGGGCATGCGCCGGGCGATCGCGGAAAATCCGACCGTCGTTCTCGATCAGGAGGTTTACGCGGCTTGGACGCGGGAAAAGCCGCCGAGCAAGCCGATTTTCTCTACCAGCGATATCCGCATGCCAAGCTGGTGTGGGCGGGGAACGATCTGATGGCGTTCGGCGCCATGGCAGCCTGGGAAAAGCGCGGCGGCAAGCCCGGCTTGGACGCGTGGTTCAGCGGCATCAATACCTCGACCGAGGCACTGGAAGCGATCAAATCCGGACGCCTGACCTCGCTCGCAGGCGGCCACTTCATCACCGGCGCGTGGAGCCTGGTGATGATCTACGACTACCATCACGGGCGCGACTTCGCCGACGAAGGGCTCGAGCTGGAACGCCCGATGTTCGCGCAGTTCACTCCGCCGCTCGCGGATCGTTACATGCAACGATTCAGCGGCGGCTTCGACAGCATCGACTTCAGCCGCTACAGCAAGGTGAAGAATCCGCAGCTCAAGCGCTACAACTTCGGCTTTGCGCAGCTGCTGGAGGCGAAACCTTAAACGCGCCGCCGCCGTTCAGAAGGGGCCTGCACCGCTTCGCGCGACGCCGCTCCTCGGCATGAGCGCGGGAGAAGCCCGGCTAGCGTCCCCAGGAAAGGAAGCACCCATGCCCAACCCTCTCGCCGAGGCCTGCTATGAGCTGGCCCTCGCCAACCGCATCATTGCGCATGAAGGCGTGCTCGACGGCTTCGGCCATGTCAGCATGCGTCACCCCACCGATCCGGGCCGCTACCTGCTCGCCCGCTCGCGCAGCCCGGAGCTGATCGAGCCCGCGGACATCTTCGAGTTCACGCTCGACTCGAACCCGTCGCGGCCAAAGGCGTGACGCTTGTACGGCGAGCGCGTGATCCATGGCTGCATCTACCAAGCGCGGCCCGACGTCAACGCGGTCTGCCACCACCACTCGCCGTCGGTGCTGCCGTTCTGCATCACCGGCATCGAGCTCGTTCCGGTGTTTCACATGGGCGCGGTGCTCGGCACGGCAGCGCCGTTCTGGGACAGCCGGGACGAGTTCGGCGATACCAACATGCTGGTGGTCAAGCCGGAGGAAGGGCAATCGCTGGCGAAGGCGCTCGGCGCGCACTGGATGGTTCTGATGCGGCGCCATGGCGCCACCCTCGTGGGCACTACGCTACGCGAACTCGTGTTTCGCACGGTCTACTCGCACGCCAATGCCGAAATCCAGTTGCGTTCGATGTTGCTCGGCAAGATCGGCCCGCTGAGCCGCGGCGAAGCGGAACGCACCGGTCCCCATCAACTGCAGCCGCGTCCGATGGCGCGGGCCTGGGAATACTGGACCACGCGCCTCGAGAAGAGCGGCGAGATGCCGAAATCGGGCCGCGGCGGGAGAGCAAGCAAGGCGCACGGCCAAATCGCGGGCGGGCAACAAGACGGCGCGGACCCGCACGACGACGCGACCACGTGCGAAGCGGTGAAAGGCTGATCGGCATGGACGGCGATTTCAGAAATACGTTGTCGTCGATGGGTCTCATGGCAGATCATGCCGTTCACCCGGTTTTTTCCGGGCGCCTGCCATGCCGCGACCGGCGATGAGCGGACGAATGCGGACAGTCCAGAGCGCGTTACTCGTGGCCGCGACCATCATGGTCGCAGGGCCCGCTTCCGCGGACGCCCAGCAGACCTATCCCAACCGGCCCGTTCAGCTGGTCGTGCCGGTCCCGCCCGGCGGCGCCGCCGACTTCATCGCACGCACCGTCAGTGCGAAGCTCGCGGACGCAATCGGGCAGCCGGTCGTCATCAACAACCAGGGCGGCGCCGGCGGTACCATCGCATCCAGGGGCGTCGCCAGGGCCGACCCCGACGGCTACACCCTGCTGTTGAACTCGATCACCACGCACGGCATCGGGCCACATCTCTACGCCAACCTTCCGTACGACCCGGTGACGGATTTCGCCCCGGTCATTCTGTTGGCCAGGCTGCCCTTGATCATGACGGTCTCCCGCGTCGCTGCCGGCCAGGACCGTGCAGGAGGTGGTGGAGCTGGCAAAGGCGCAGCCGGGACAACTCGCCTTCGCGTCTTCGGGAAACGGCGGCGCGCCGCATCTCGCCGGCGAGCTGTTCAAGACCATCACCTCCACCGATCTCCTGCACGTGCCGTACCGCGGCAGCGGCCCGGCCGTGGTCGATGTCGTCGCCGGCCGCATTGCGATCATGTTCGATGCGGCGCCTTCGCTGCTGCCGTTCATCACAGCGGACAAGCTCCGCCCGCTGGCCGCCGCAAGCGCCGAACGCCACCCCCTCCTTCCCGACCTGCCGACCTTCGCCGAACTCGGATACGGGGGAATGGAGATCTCGCTCTGGTACGGGATCGCTGCTCCCGCGCGCACACCACCGGCGATCGTTTCGCGGCTCAATAGCGAGCTGAACAAGATACTCGACATGCCGGATATCCGACGGAGCTTTGCCCAGCAAGGCGCCGAAGCCGCCGGCGGCACGCCCGAGCGGTTCGAGCGCTTCATGCGCGAGGAATCCGCCCGCTGGCGCGTGGTGGTCAAGCAGGCCGGCATCAAGCCGGAATGAACCTTGAACTGATATGACTATGTCTATGTCTCGCGCTGCACCGGCGTCGGCCAGCCGCGCTCGATCTTGACGCTCTTGACCACCTCGGTGACGACGCCGCAGAGCGGAACGCTCAGGCGCAGATGGTCGGCCTCGCTCAGCACGATGCGCATGTCCTTCTCCGCCCAGGGCATCGGAAACCGGTCGATTTGGGTTTCCAGCGCCCAGTTCGACGCGCTGCTGTCGACGAGCGCGGTGCGCAGGCGATCGAGGTCGACGCCGAGCGCCTGCGCCAGCTTGAAGCCCTCGAAATTGGCCGAGATGCACGACCACAAGATCATGTTGTTCACCATCTTGCCGACCTGGCCCGCTCCCAGATGACCGAGATGGAAAACACTGCTGGCGAAGCTTTCCAGCGCCGGCTTGCACGACTCGAACGCTTGCGTGTCGCCGCCCACCATCACCAGCAATTGCCCGGCTTCGGCCGCGGGCTCGCCGCGTGTGATCGGCATATCGAGCAGGACAATGCCGGTATCGGTCAGGCGACCGGCGAGCCGTTCCATGGTGCGCGGCGCGACGGTCGATGCGATGCCCACGATCAGTCCGGAGCGAGCGGCGCCGGCGATACCGTCAGCGCCCAGCAGGACCGCTTCCGCCTCCTTGTCGAAGCCGACAACTATGATGACGAAATCGCTCTGCTGCGCCACCGCAGCGGGATTGGCGGCGATCGCGATCCCGGAGCGTTGCGCCGCGCTGCACGCCAGCGCATCGATATCGTATGCGGTGACGTCGAACCCGGCTTTCGCAGATGCCGAGCCATTGGATGCCCCATCTTGCCAAGCCCAATGACACCGACGCGGCGCACCACGCTCTTGCTCATGTCTCGACCTTTCCCGTGTTGTCGAACGCGCATTGTAGACGTGAACTCAACCTCAGCGACAGCAAGAGAATGCGCATATCCGCAATCGCCGGCCTCGATGCAACCCGACACGTGTCGAACGTGGCGCGTCGCCGCAGCACGCTTGGAGTTCCGCTGAACATGTTGCAGGTTCTCCCGCTCGACGCCTATCATGTCACGGGACCACGCCGGTTGAACGAGACCGATCCCTTCATTGCCGCCGTAGAAATCGAGCCGTCATGACGCTTGCGCTCCTGCTCGAGCAGCTTTTCAACGGCGTGCAATTCGGGCTCATGCTGTTCTTGATGGCGGTCGGCGTGACTCTCGTCTTCGGCATCATGCGGGTCATCAACCTCGCCCACGGCGCACTTTTCATGCTCGGCGGCTACTTCCTCATGGCCGCTCTCGCCTGGACGCAGTCCTATGCCTTGGCGGTTCCCCTCGCCCTCATCGGCGGCGCGTTGGTCGCGGTCGTGATCGAGATTGTGGTCCTGCGCCCGCTCTACCGGCGCGGCCCGCTCGACCAGGTGCTGGCGACGTTCGGGCTCTCGCTGTTCTTCAACGAAGCGGTCACCGTGATCTGGGGTCGCGAGGTCGATCCCGCTCAGCATTCCGCCGTTCCTCACGGGGTCGGTCGAGATCATTCCGGGGGCCGCCTATCCGATCTATCGGCTCGTCATCACCGGGGTCGCTATCCTCGCCGGGTTGCTGCTCTACCTGCTCATCACCCGGACGCGGGTCGGGGCGCTGATACGCGCCGGCAGCGACAACCGCGAGATCGTGGCCGCGCTCGGCATCAATATCAATCTCCTCTATACGCTCGTGTTCGCGCTCAGCGCGATGCTGGCGGCGCTCGCGGGCATCATGATGGGGCCGCTGCTGTCGGTCGAGCCAGGCGCTGGCGACCCGATCCTCATCCTGGCGCTCGTGGTGGTCGTGATCGGGGGCATCGGCTCGGTGCGCGGCGCGCTTGTGGGCGCGCTGATGGTCGGGATCTTCGACACGCTCAGCCGCGTGCTCATCCCACTGGTGATCCAGACCAACGCCACGTCGGCCCTGGTCGGGATGGCGGTCTACGTGTTGATGGCGGTGGTGCTGCTGTTCAGCCGAACCGGCCTGTTTGCCGCGCATCGGGGCTGACAATGACGCTCCCGGACGACGCGGCGTATTGCTCCTGCTTCTGCTCGCCATCGCGATCGTACTGCCGCCCTACTTCGGCACCTATTACATCCGCTTTGCCACGCAGATCGCAATCTACGGCATGGCGGCGCTGAGCGTCGACCTTCTGCTCGGCTATACCGGGTTGATTACGTTCGGACAGGCGGCGCTGTTCGGCGTGGGGGCCTACGCCGCGGGCATGCTGACGGTCTATGGCGTTACCAATGCGTTCGTGGCGTGGCCGCTCGCCATCCTGATCTCGATGTTGTTCGCGTTGGCGATCGGAAGTCTCTCGCTACGGACCCGCGGCTTCCAATTCATCATGGTGACGCTGGCGTTCGCGCAGATGGTCTATTACTTCGCCCAGAGCCTGCGCAACTGGGGCGGCGACGACGGCTTCACCGTGCCCCAGCGCAATCACCTGGGCTTCGTTTCGCTCGCCGATCACGCGACATTCTATTACGTCGTACTCGCGCTGCTGGTGCTCGTGGTCTTTGTCGCCAACCGGATCGTCGCATCGGAGTTCGGAATGGTGATCCGCGGAATCCGCGACAACGAGCGGCGCGTGGCCGCTGTCGGCTTTCCACCCTACCGGTACAAGCTGGTCATATTCGTCATCGCGGGAGGCATTGCGGGACTCGCCGGCGCGCTGATGGCCAACCACGCGAAATTCGTCAGCCCCGCGACGCTGAGCTGGCAATTGTCCGGCGAATTGCTCGCCATGGTCATCCTGGGCTCGGCCAATTCCCTGATCGGCCCGATTCTGGGCGCCGCATTCTTTCTGGCGTTCCGCGACGTGCTGTCCGATTTCACCGAACACTGGATGCTGTTCTTCGGCCCGCTCCTGGTGGCGCGCGTGCTGCTGGTGAAAGACGGGATTTGGGGCATGCTCCTGCGTGCCACAGGTGCCGGTGAAGTCCCGACCGCGCGTGAAGTCGATTGCCCCGAACTGATGGTGCCAGCCCCGGATTCCAAGCCAGGAGCAAGTCCGTGAGCGAATTCCTGCTGGAAACCCATCACCTGCGCAAGGCGTTCGGTGCGCTCATTGCCACCGATGATGTGACGCTGAGCATTCGCAGGGGCGAAACCCATGCGCTTATCGGTCCGAACGGCGCCGGCAAGACCTCCCTGGTCGGACAATTGACCGGCGAACTCAAGCCTGACGCGGGACGGATCACGTTCGACGGACGTGACATCACCGATCTTCCAACCGCCCGCCGCGCGCGGCTGGGGCTGGCGCGATCGTTCCAGATCACGAGCATCTTCGACAGCTTCACCGCGGAAGGGAACGTCGCTCTTGCCGTTCAGGCGACCGAGCCCCACAGCTTTCGGTTCTGGACTCCGGCCGAGCGGATTGCGCGCCTGCGTCACCCGGCGCGCAGGCTGCTCGATGATGTCGGCCTTGGCCGGCTGGGCAACCTCATCGCATCAAGGATGTCGCACGGTCAGCACCGCCAGCTCGAGCTCGGCATGGCGCTCGCCATCCGTCCGGTGATGCTTCTGCTCGACGAGCCGATGGCAGGACTCGGAATCGAGGAATCCGGCGCGATGTCGCAGCTTCTCGCGAGCATCAAGGGTCAGTACACGATCCTCCTGATCGAGCACGATATGGACGTCGTGTTTTCGCTCGCCGACCGCATCTCGGTCCTGGTCGGCGGTCGTATCATCGCGTCCGGAACAGCGGACGAGATCCGAAACCATCCCGCCGTGCGCGTGGCCTATCTCGGCGAAGAGGATGACGAGCTCGATGCTGACGGTTGAAGGACTCCAAACGAGCTATGGCCAGAGCCAGGTGCTGTTCGGGGTCGATCTCGAAGTTCGCCGGGGCGAGGTCGTGACGCTGCTCGGACGCAACGGGATGGGCAAGACCACGACCATCCGTTCGATCATGGGAATGACCCCGCCCCATGGCGGAAGGATCACATTCGAGGGGCGGGAGTTGCGCGGCCTGACCTCCTTCCGCATCGCCAAGCTCGGCCTCGGCCTCGTGCCCGAAGGACGCTGCATCTTCCCGAGTCTCACGGTGTGGGAGAACCTGACCGCCACCTCGACGACCGGGCCGAGAGGTCGGCCGCGCTGGACCACGGATGCGATCCTCGAGCTCTTTCCCTGGATCCGCACGCGAAAATATCAGATGGGCGGCCAGCTTTCGGGCGGCGAACAGCAGATGCTGGCGATCGCGCGCGCGCTGATGACCAACCCGGAGCTGTTGATCCTGGACGAGGCAACCGAGGGACTTGCGCCCATCATCCGCAACGAGATCTGGAAGGTCCTGCGCAAGCTCAAGCTGAGCGGGCAGTCGATCCTGCTGGTCGACAAGAACCTCAGGATTCTCGCAAAGCTTGCAGATCGTCATTACGTGCTCGAGCGCGGACGCGTGCGCTGGAGCGGAGATTCGAGCGCGCTCGGAAACGAGTATGAGGCCATCCGTCGCTTCGTCGGTCTCTAACGAGGTTTAGACCGCGTCGGCGCGCGATGTTAAGCTCGGGCACGCTGATGCGCCGCGCATCACGCCAAAAGACTCTAAACAGGAGGGAACGACAATGCGAGGATTGGCTCTAGCCGGCACGATGCTGGCTGCTCTTTGCGGGGGCGCACAGGCTGCCGATCAGGTCAAGCTCGGTTTGATGACGCCACTCAGCGGCCCGATTTCGCCGGCCGGCGCGGAGACCAAACGGGGCGTCGACCTCGCGCTGGAGGAACTTGGCAATAAGCTCGGCGGTCTGCCGGTCAAGTACACGGTGGTCGACGATAAGACAAATCCGGCCGAGGCGGTGCAAGGCGCCTCAAAGCTGATCGACGACGCCAAGGTTGATTTCGTGACCGGCTTCAGCTCGTCGAATACGATGATCCCGGTCTGGAAAACGTTCAACGACGCCGGCGTTTTCGCCGTGGGCGCGCTGGCAGGGCCGCTGCAATTTGCCGGCAAGGACTGCGTGCAGAACGGCTTCGTCGTTTCATTCTCGAATGACGATTGGCCGGCGGCGGTCGGCAAATACATGACCGAAAAGGGCGTCAAGAGCGCGTTCTTCGTCGGCGCGGACTATCAGGCCGGCTACGAGCACGTCGGGGCGGCGATGAAATACTTCAAGGGCAAGGCCGTCGGCCCGGTCTACACCCCGCTGACGCAGCTCGACTTTTCGCCCGAGATAGCACGCATTCGGGCCGAAAAGCCCGATGCGGTTTTTGCTTTTCTGGTCGGCGCCGGCGGCGTCGCCTTCGTCAAGCAGTACGCGCAGGCCGGGCTGCAGAATCAGATTCCTTTCTACACCGAGGATCCGGTCGCGAACCCGCTGACGTTCCCGGCACAAGGTGATGCCGCAGTCGGGTTGATCATGGGCACGAACTGGACGGCCGACCTCGACAATGCGGCGAACAAGAAGTTCGTCGCCGCCTTCACCGCCAAGTATAACCGTCTCCCCGCCACCTTCGCCGCGCTCGGCTACGACGCTGTCAAGCTCATCGACTCCGCGGTCAAGGAGGTGGGCGGCAAGATCGAGAACAAGGACGCCGTGCGCGCCGCACTGCGCAAGGCCAACTTCCAATCGGTGCGCGGGTCGTTCAAGTTCAACAACAACCACTTCCCGATTCAAGACCTCTACATCATGGAGGTGAAGAAGGATGAGAAGGGGACGCTACGGGCCGTGCTGAAGGATACCGCGGTCAAGGATTGGCAGGATCCCTATCACCAGGAATGCCCGATGAAGTGGTGAAAGGTCGCGCCAAGTGCACATGGGGCGCGCCGGAACGGGGTTGTCAAGCAGACGGGATGAACGCACATGAACTCCACCCCGTGCGCTGAAGACTATACCGCGCGCGCCCGCTTGTTCGGCGGCAACCGTATGAAGCTCGGGGTCATGGCTTTCAATTGCAGCCACGGCTCCACCATCACCACCGTCCCGGAAGCGTGGCAGCTCAACTGGCCCGACACCAAGGACATCGCGCAGGCGGTCGATCGTTCGGGCATGGAAGCTTTGCTGCCGGTGGGCCGCTGGAAAGGTTATGGCGGCCCCTCGAACTTCAACAATTGCACATTCGAAAGCTTCACCTGGGCCTCCGCGATCGGCGCGATGACCAACTATTGCACCGTGCTCGCCACCGTGCATGTGCCCCTGGTCCATCCACTGATGGTGGCCAAGATGGCGGCCACCATCGATCACGTCACCAACGGCCGGTTCGCCATGAACGTGGTGTGCGGATGGTTCAAGAACGAATTCGACATGTTCGGCGCCCATATGCGGCCGCACGACGACCGCTACAGATATGCCACCGAGTGGCTCGATTTCGTGCGGCGGGCCTGGACGGAAGACGAAGAGTTCGATTTCAGGAGCGAGAGCTTCGACGCCACCGCGGTCTGGAGCCAGCCGAAGCCGTTGCAGAAGCCCCACCCACCGATCATGAACGCCGGCGGCTCCCCGGCCGCGCAGGACTTCACGACGCGCTATTGCGACATGAACTTCGTCATCCTCAAGGATCGCACCCACCTTGCGGGCGCAAAAGCGCAGATCGACCATCTCAAGACGATGGCGCGGTCACACGGACGCGAGACCCGGATTTGGATTCACGTCTACGTCGTGTGTCGCGAACACCGAGAAAGAGGCAAACGACTATCTGCGGCACTACGTTCACGAAAAGGGCGACTGGGAAGCGGCCGGCAATCTTCTGAAGATTTTCGGGCTGCACAATCAGACCTTGGACGCCAAGACGCTGGACGGACACAAGGCTCACTTCATCGCCGGCCACGGCGGCTATCCGCTGGTGGGAACGGCGGAGCAGATCGTCGATGAACTCGGAAAGCTTGCGGAGATCGGCGTCGACGGCTGCCTGATTTCCTGGGTCAGGTACAAGGAGGAGCTTGCGCAGTGGAACGAGGAGGTTCTTCCGCTGATGGTGCAAGCCGGATTGCGCGCGCCGTTCGCGCCGGCGGAAACGTCGCATGCGCCCGCGATGCCGTCATTGGAGCGACGCGAGCGTGGCTTAGCGACCTTGCAATGTCTTGAACAGCGAAATGCTCAACTTCGCTGACAAACAATCCTGGGAGGACGAGCATGCCACGGGTGATGGCCGCGATTGCGGTCGTATGCTTTCGGTCGCTGCGAGCCTGACGGCGCTCGGCGGAGCGCCCGCGCCGATGAGCCGTATCCTTCGAAACCCATTCGCCTGATCCTGCCGCAACCGGCAGGCGGCGCGGTCGACCTGATCGCACGCAGCCTCGCGGATCGCCTGAGCAGAATCCACGCGGCAGCCGGTGATCGTCGAGAACCAGCCCGGCGCCAATGGCGGACTGGCCGCAGGACAGGTCATGCGATCGACCCCGGACGGCTACACACTGTTCATGGCCGTCGACACCAATCTCGTGGTCAACCCAAGCCTTTATCCCAACCTCACCTACGATCCGTTCCGCGACTTCATCCCGATCAGCATCATCGCCAAGGTCTATCTGGTGCTGGTCGCGAGCTCAAAGATCGAAGCCAACAGCGTGCGAGAACTGCTGGCGTTTGCCAGGGCCAATCCCGGCAAGCTCAACTACGCCTCGATCGGCCTCGGAACGCAGGCGCATCTCGGCATGGAATTATTCAAGATGATGACCAAGACCGACATCACCCAGGTTTCCTACCGGGGAACCGCACCGGCGATGACCGACATCGCCGCGGGTGTCGTCGACGTCATGTTCACGGGCCCGCCTTCGGCCATGGCGCTCGCGACCGGCGGCAAGGTGAAGATGCTCGCGGTTGCATCGCCCGCAGCGCTCGAGCCTGATGCCGCAGCTTCCGACCGTGCAGGAAGCGGGCGTACCGGGATACGAACTGGGCGGGTGGTTCGGGCTCCTGGCGCCGGCCAAGACGCCACAGAGTGTCGTTGACCGGCTTGCAGGCGAGGTCAGGAAGGCGGTTGCCGATCCCAAATTGAAGGAGCGCCTCACCGAGCAGGGCCTGGATGTTTTCGGCAGCTCCTCCGAGGAGATGCTCGCCGTGATGCGAGCAGATACCAAGAAATGGGGCGAGGTCATCGCGGCGACCGGCGCCAAAATTCCGCAATGACCCCGATCACTTCTCGTACGTACCAGGAGCACCAGCATGGCTGAAGGCATCACCGGATGGCGCCTGCACGTCGGGGTGATCTTTCCGACGCCTGTGCCGCCGCGCGCCGTGCTCGAGTTTTACGAAGCGGTGCCGGAAGGCGTCGACATGACCACCGTCTCGCTCACGATCCAGCAGCTTTCCGACAACGACATGGACGAGGCGATCAAGGGCATGGAGCGCGCGGCCAAGCAGTTGGCGAACTTCGACGTCGACGTGATCTATCAATCCGGTGTCCCGCCGGTCGTGCGCCGCGGATTGGGATTCGGCGACGAACTCGCCGATCGTTTGTCGCAGGCGTCCGGCCTGCCGGCGATCACCGACATGTCGAGCGTGATCGACGCCATGCGCACGGCGAACCTCAAGACGCTCGCCATGGCGACGCCGTTCGAGCAATTCATCAATGACCGGCTGGTCCAGTATCTCGCGGCGGAGAAGATCGAGATCACCAACAACACTGCGCTCGGCATCAAGCGGAACGTGGAAATACGCCGGCTGCCGATCCCGGTCGAGTACACGGTGGCGCGCAAGACTTATCTCGAATCCGCCAAGAAGCCCGACGGCATCTACATTCCCTGCGGCGGCTGGGGCAGCATCCGCAATATCGAGCTGCTCGAAACGGATCTCGACACGACCGTGGTCACCTGGATGAACGCCATGATCTGGAGCTCCATGCGGCGCGGCAAGGTCGCCGGCGCGATCACACGGTTTCGGCAAATTGCTGGCGTCGCTCTGAGGCGCCGGAGACAACTTTGCCCGCAATGGTTCGGAAATGACGGGCATGGAGGGACGGATGAGGAGCCTTTTTGCGATGATTCTGGCGATGATGGTTGCGTTTCCGGCGGTATCCTCGGCCCAGCAGGATCAGGCGACGTTACGGCGCGTGCATGTCATGACCGGCGCCGGGACCGTTGCCGCGCAATCCGGCCAACCGGCTCGAATATCTCCGCTACGCCACCACCGGCGAGCCGAGATTGACCGGCGTGCAGCTGATCGAGCGGATACCCGAAGTCCAAAAGTTTGCGCGCGTGAGCGTCGAATCCGACGAGTTCATCCCCTACGACCAGCCGCAGGAGCTCAAAGCGCTGAGCCAGCGCATGAGCGCCCGGCTGGCGGATCCCGACATTGCCGGCATCGTTTTCACGCACGGCACCAATACGATCGAGGAGACCGCCTATTTCATGAATCTGACCGTGCAGGAGTGACAAGCCGGTGGTGATCGTGGGTGCCCAGCGCCCGTTCAGCACGCTCAGCTCGGACGGACCGCTCAACCTGCTCAACGCCATCAGGGTCGCCGCCGACCCGGTCTCGCGCGGCAAGGGAACGTTGGTGGTGCTCAACGATGAAATCAACGCGGCGCGCGACGTGACCAAGAGCAACACGTATCGCCTGGAGACGTTTCAGTCGCGCGAGCTGGGATCCTGGGCTACGCCGACCCGGACAAGATCGTGTTCTATCGCGCGCCGACCCGCAAGCATACCACGCAGTCGCAATTCGACCTGACGCAGACCGGGGAGCTGCCGAAGGTCAGCATCCTCTACGGCTACGCCGGCGATGACGGCGATCTGGCGAAGGCCGCGGTCGCCGCCGGCGCCAAGGGTCTCGTCATTGCCGGCACCGGCGCCGGTCACACCAGAATGCGAGGAAGGTTCTCAAGGAGCTCTTTGATGCCACCGGCGTTGTCGTCGTGCGCAGCGCCAGGGTCGGCGCCGGCCGGGTGGTGCGCGACGACAACTGGCAGGAGCCGGGCTTCGTCGCCGCCGACAACCTGAGCCCGCAGAAAGCGCGCATCCTTCTGCAATTGGCTTTGACCAGGACGACCAAGCCCGACGAGATCCAGCAGATGTTCGACGAGTATTGAGGTCCGCACCCGCTGCTTGCCGCGCTTTCGCAGCGCGACGATCAGCGCGACGTGTCGAGCGCCGCGCGCTATCCGTTCCCACCGGCCTTGGAAGGCGGTGGCACGCCGAGCGCGTCGGCAGCGGCGAGCAGCCGCGACCAGGTGCCTTGCGGCAGGGAATGCCGTCACGCATGCGTTCCTTCAGGATGCTGTCGCCGCGTTCGCCCGGAAGATAGATGCGCTCGACGCTGTCATCGGGCGGCAGCGCCCGTATCTGATCTCCCAGCCGATCCGCTTCGGCCAGAATGCGCTCGACGTCGCCGAATGCGGCGAGGTCGACCGCCATCGCGACGCCATTGAGAAAAAGGCGCATCCAACGCACCGCCCGCCGCAAGGGCAGGCGCGATGATCAGGTTGCCCACGGTGAGACTGCAAAGACACTCGATCATGAAGGAGAGACCCGAGCCTTTCGGCCCACCCAAAGGCAGCGAGGGTCGTCACCTTCCTGGGGTCGGTGGTGTCGCGTCCCTGGGCGTCCATTCCCCAGCCCAGCGGGATGTCGCGGCCGGCGTCGCGGGCGCTCATTATTTTCCCCATTGCGACATTCGAGGTCGACATGTCGAGCAGGAGGGGCGGCCTGCGCTCTGGCCGGAAAGGCGATCGCGAGCGGATTGCTCGACACGCCCGATACCTTGGCGCCGTGGTACGCCATCATCGGACCGGAGGCCGACATGACGATGCCCGCCATTCCGGCGTTCGCGGCCTGCAGAGCGAAGTAACCGATGGCCCCGGCATGGGTGATGTTGCGCGCGGCGCACCAGCCGAAGTGGACCTCACGGGCACGGGCGATGGCCTCGTCCATCGCCCGCGACATCGCGACCGCTCCCGGCGCGCGATCCGCGTCCAATACCGCGATGGCGCCGGCACGCGTCTCCACACGCATGTTCGGGGCAGGGTTGATGAGCTTCTTCTTCAGCCGATCGATGTAGCTCGGTATCCGCAACACGCCGTGCGAATCCACGCCGCGCAGGTTCGCCCATACAAGCGACTTCGCCCATTCGTCCGCCATCGGGCCCGCGACGCCCAATGCCTGAAACAACGCACTCGCAAAGCCTTGGAGATCGGAACTCGGAATGACGTGCAATTCGCTCTTCGGTGGCATGCGTTCGCTCTGTTGATTTGAGTGGCGGCTCCCGCTGTAGCCCGGATGGACGGCGAGCGAAATCCGACGAACGACGGCCAGACGCGGCGAACTTGTCTTTCGTTCGTTATCTGTTCTCGTTCAGGATTGAGTCGGGGAGCCGCGGGCATGAACCCACGCACGTGCGCGATCTTGCGCTGCGCGATCAGGGCGGATCGACCGAGAGGCACGCGCGTCCGATGCGCCGTCTCAACCCGCTTGCCCGCCCCGATGACCGGCGCCTCACCTCGCGCATCTCAATCCAGAGCAACGCCGCGCCGTCGAATTCGGCGGCGCGGACTTCACCGCGCGCGTCTCCGCTCCTGATCATTGCCGGCGCGGGTTCCGGCAAGACCAACACGCTGGCGCACCGGGTGGCGCACCTCGTCGTCAACGGGGTCGACTCCGCGGCGCATCATGCTGCTGACCTTCTCGCGCCGCGCCGCGGCCGAGATGACGCGGCGCGTCGAGCGCATCACGGCACATGTCCTGCGCGGCAAGCGCAGGGCTCACGCACGCTCTGACCTGGTCAGGCACCTTTCATGCCATCGGCGCGCGGCTGCTGCGCGAATATGCGCCGCAAATCGGGCTCGACCGCGCCGTTCACCATTCATGACCGCGAGGATCTCGGCCGATCTGCTCAATCTGATCCGGCACGATCTCGACCTCTCGAAGATGGAAAAGCGCTTCCCGACCAAGGGCACGTGCCTCGCCATCTATTCGCGCGCGGTGAATGCGGAAACTCCGCTGGGTGACGTGCTCGGCTGCCGCCTTTCCCTGGTGTGCGACGTGGGAAGCGCAGTTGCGACGGCTGTTCGCGGCCTATGTCGAAGCCAAGCAGCGCCAGCATGTGCTCGATTACGACGACCTGCTGCTCTATTGGGCGCAGATGATGGCGGTACCGTCCATCGCCGACGATGTCGGCGGGTCGCTTCGACCACGTGCTGGTGGACGAATATCAGGACACCAACCGGCTGCAGGCGTCGATCCTCCTGGCGCTGAAGCCCAATGGCAATGGGCTGACGGTCGTGGGCGACGATGCCCAGTCCATCTACTCGTTCCGCGCGGCGACGGTGCGCAACATCCTCGATTTTCCCGGTCACTTCACGCCGCGCGCCGAGGTCGTCACGCTCGACCGCAACTACCGCTCGACGCAGCCGATCCTCGCGGCCGCGAATGCGGTCATCGAGCAGGCGGAGGAGCGCTTCACCAAAAACCTGTGGTCGGACCGCGCCTCCGGCGAGCGACCGCGACTGGTGAACGTGCGCGATGAAGTCGATCAGGCCCGCTATGTCGCCGAGAAAGTCCTGGAGCAGCGCGAAGCCGGCGTCGCGCTCAAGGCACAAGCGGTGCTGTTTCGCGCCACGCACCACAGCGGACCGCTCGAAATCGAGCTCACGCGTCGCAATATCCCGTTCGTCAAATTCGGCGGCCTCAAATTCCTCGAAGCGTCGCATGTCAAGGATGTCCTGGCATTTCTGCGCTGGGCGGAGAACCCGCGCGATCGCGCCGCGGGCTTTCGCGTCGTCCAACTCCTGCCCGGGCGTTGGTCCGGCGACGGCGGCGCGACTTCTCGATCTCGTCATGAATGCCGCCGGATCCGCTGCAGGCCGTCGCCGCCTTCGTTGCCCCCGCGCCGCCGCCGCCGCGCACTGGCCGTCGTTCGTCGCAAGCGGTCGCCCTCGTGCACGGCAAGACCGCCGGCTGGCCGGCCGAACTCGACCTCGTCTGTCGCTGGTACACGCCGCATCTGGAACGCATCCATGACGACGCCGCCATGCGCCAGGCGGACCTGCTGCAGCTTGCCCAGATCGCATCCACCTATCCGAGCGCGGGAACGCTTCCTGACCGAGCTCACGCTCGATCCGCCCGATGCCACCAGCGACGAAGCCGGGACGCCGCTGCTCGACGAGGACTATCTGGTGCTCTCGACCATTCACTCCGCCAAGGGCCAGGAATGGAAATCGGTCCTGGTGCTCAACGTGATCGATGGCTGCATACCGTCGGACCTGGGCACCGGCAGCAGGGCGGAGATCGAGGAGGAGCGGCGCCTGCTCTACGTCGCGATGACCCGCGCGAAGGATCATCTCCACCTGGTCATGCCGCAGCGCTTCTTCGCGCACCAGCAGAAGAGCAACGGCGACCGCCACATGTATGCCGCGCGGACGCGCTTCATCACGGGTCCCATGCTCGACCGCTTCGAGAGCTGTGCCTGGCCGAGCGCCGGCGCGAGGACGGCCGGCAACAGGTCGACAGGCGAGCCCGTCGATATCGCCATGCGCTTGCGCCGCATGTGGGGTTGAGCACGCGAGATGCACGGCCTTGATGGCCCTCGACCAGGTCCTGCCGATTTGAGGGCATTCCAATCCAGGTTGGATGCGCTTCTGATGCCTCGGCCCGCGACGCCTTGTGGAATGTCGGCTTGTCTAACGGCAGGAGGAACGGCACTATTGCCGCGCGGTGCGCGCGAGCGCCTCCAATCAAGAACCTGATCCGGAAGGGGAGCGAACACATGTCCGAAAAAGAAATCTGGCGGTGGCGGGCCTGATTGCTGCCTGTCTCTGGCCTGCGCCGGCTCAGCCTCGGCACAAGAGATCAAGCTCACGCTCGCCGACCAGAATTCCCCGACCGCATGGGGTCCCTCGCATGCGCTGCAGCCCTGGGTGAAGCAGGTCGAGGAGGCGACCAAGGGTCGCGTGAAGATCGAGGTCTATCCATCCCAGACCCTGATCAAGGGCGTGGATATGTGGAAGGGCATCCGCAGCGGCATCGCCGATATCGGCTGGTGCGTGCAAGGCTATTGGCCGGAGCAGACGCCGCTGTCGGACGTCATGTCGCTGCCGTTCCTGCCGATCAGCTCGGCCGAGAAGGGAAGCGAGGCGCTGTGGAAGCTGTATGAGAAATTTCCCTCGGTGCAGAAGGAATTCAACGAGATCCAGCCGCTCGTGCTGTACACCGAGCTCGCCCAATCTGCTGGTGTCCAAGAAACAGGTGAGGACGCTCGAGGATTTCAAGGGCTTGAAAGTCCGCGTCCTGGGCGGGCCTCCCACCGAAATGGCCAAGGCGCTCGGCGCCGTGCCGACGCTGATCCCGATGCCCGACGTCTATCAGTCCCTCGACAAGGGCGTGGTCGACGGCGCGGCCGCGCCCTGGGAGGCGGTGCAAGGATTCCGGCTCTATGAGGTGGCGAAGAACTACACCATCGCTCCGTTCTACGTGGCCTATTTCTCGGTATGCGCCAACAAGCAGAAATGGCAGTCCCTGCCCAAGGACGTTCGCGACGCGATCATGAGCGTGAGCGGGCTCCCCGGCGCGAAATTCTGGGGCAAGAACTTCTTCGATACCGCCGAGGAAGGCGTGATCGAGCGGGCGAAAGCCGGCAACTACGAGCTCAACCGCTACCAGGTGCCCGCCCGACCAGCTTGCGCGCTGGACCAAGCTCGCCGGCGAGCCGATCTGGGACGAGTGGGTCAAGAAGATGGAAGGCAAGGGCCACAAGGACGCCCGCGACATCCTCAACACCGTCCTCGATCTCGCTCAAGAACTAAGTGCGCGATCGGTGCGCACCGAAGCATCGCGCGACGAAACGGTGACCGTCCTGCAATCCATCGACAAGTGGTTGTGGCGCTGCGAGCTCGTGCTGGTCTATGCCAGCGTGCTCGCGGCCGTCGCGATGATGTGCCTCACCTCCGCGGATGCGCTCAGCCGCTACCTTCTCAACCGCCCGATCATCGGGGCCTATGAGATCACCGAAAAATACCTGATGGTGGCGACCATCTTCCTGGGCCTGTCCTATCGCCTATCGCGGCGGCGTGTTCATCCGCGTGACCTTCCTGGTCGACCGCCTGCCCGCGCGGATGAAGCTGCTGGCGCAATATTTCGCGCATCTGGTGTCGCTGCTGTTCTGTCTGATCATCCTCGTGGCGACAACTCAGCAGGCGGTGCGCGGATTGAGCGACGACACCACGCTGAGCGCGCTGCCGCTGCTGGTCGGTCCCGCCTACTGCCTCGTTCCCCTGGGCTTTCTCTCGCTGACAGTGATCATGCTCATCGATCTCGCTGCGCATTCGCAGCGGTCGGTCCTACCTGTTCAGGGAAGAGGCACCTCCCGCGTAGCCGTGCGAACGCCGTGCGCGGCCGCTGAAAGATCGACATGGTCGCGCTTCCGCTTTTGGTGCTGGTTCTTGCGCTCGTTCTCGGCGTGCCGATCGCCGTCGCGCTCGCGGGTGCCGGCATGCTCGGCATCTACGTCGTCACCGGCGATTTCAGCAAGGTGATGGGGATCGTCAGCCTGGCGCCGTTCAGCACGGTGGCGGATTACGCGCTGACCACGATCCCGATGTTCATCCTGATGGCATTTTTCTCCGCCTCGAGCGGACTCGCGCGCGACCTCTACACCGCGGCCAGCAACTGGTGCTCGCACATCAAGGGCGGGCTTGCGATCGCCACCGTCTTCGCCTGCGGCATCTTCGGCGCCATGTCCGGCGCGAGCACGGCCGCGGCGTCGGTGATGTCCAAGATCGCCATGCCGGAAATGCGCCGCCACGGCTATTCCGACGAACTGGCCGCCGGCGCGATCGGCATCGGCGCGACGCTCGATATCCTGATCCCGCCGAGCATCGCCATGGTGATCTACGGCGTCGCGACCCAGACCTCCATCGGCAAGCTCCTGATCGCCGGCGTGATCCCGGGCCTCATCGCCGGCGTCCTGCTCGCGGTCATGATCTATCTCTGGGTGGTCATCAGCCCCAAGCACGCGCCCACGACCTATCGCGTCAGCCGGCAGGAGCGCTGGGCCAGCCTCGTGCGCATCTGGCCGAGCCTGCTGCTCATCTTTCTGGTGCTGGTGCTGCTCTACACCGGCATCGCGACGCCGACCGAGGTCGGGGCGCTGGGCGCGCTGCTCGCCGGCATCATCGGCGCGGTGTTCGGCCGACTCACCTTGGCGGATGCGCTGGATGCGGTGAAATCCACCATTCGCACCTCGGCGATGATCTTTCATGATCCTGATCGGCGCGACGATCTTCGGCTACTACATGGCGCTGAGCCGCATCCCTCAGGATGGTGGTGCAGCGCCGTCACCGCGATGGATCTCAATCGCTGGGTGGTCATCATCGGCATCGTGGTCGCCTATTTCGTCATCAGCATGTTCATGGACGAGATCCCGCTGCTGCTGCTCACGCTGCAGCTCACATTTCCGCTGATCACCTCGCTCGGCTTCGATCCGATCTGGTTCGGCGTGCATGTCGATGATGATGGTGGCGATGGGGCTGGTCTTCCCGCCGGTCGGCCTCATCGCGTTCATGGTCAGCGCGACGGCGGGCGTCGACCTGATGAAGGTCTACAAGGGCACCAGCATTCTCATGATGTCGATGGTGATCACCACCGTGCTGCTGATGATCTTTCCGCAGATAGCGCTCTGGCTGCCGGCGACGATGCGCTAGATTGGCGACCGGGATGCGCCCAGGAGTACATGGAGGGTCGCCATGAACGTTCAGGATTCATCGCGATTTGGAGCCCGAGGCCGACGTTCGCCAGGTCGGTCTCGCGCCCGGCTACATGTCCGGATTCGGCAACTCCTTCGAGACCGAGGCGCTTGCAGGCGCGCTGCCGGTCGGGCGCAACTCGCCGCAGAAGGTCAGTTATGGCCTCTATGCCGAGCAGCTGTCCGGCTCGCCGTTCACCGCACCGCAGGCGAGCAACCAGCGCTCGTGGCTTTACCGCATCCGCCCGACCGTCAAGCACTCGGGCCGTTACAAGAAGATCGATCAGGGACTGCATTCGCACCGCCCCGTCGGCGCGGAGGAGAGCGACCTGCCGATCGGTCAGCTGCGCTGGGGGCCGATCCCGATGCCCGACGAGACGCTGACCTTCGTGAACGGCCTGCGCACGATGACCACGGCAGGCGACGCCGAGACGCGAACCGGCATGGCGGCACATGTGCTGCCTCGTCACCGCGTCCGATGCAGAACGAGTACTTCTTCAATGCGGATGGCGAACTGCTGATTGTTGCGCAGGAGAACAGACTGCGTTTCCGCACCGAGTTCGGCGTGCATCGAGATCGAGCCTGGCGAGATCTGCGTGATCCAGCGCGGCATGATCTTCAAGGTCGAGCTCATCGATGGGCCTGCGCGCGCCTATGTGTGCGAAAACTACGGCGGCGGCTTCACGCTGCCCTATCGCGGACCGATCGGCGCAAATTGCCTCGCCAATCCGCGCGACTTTCTCACCCCGGTTGCCGCATACGAGGATCGCGAGGAGCCTTCGACCCTGTTCGTGAAATGGGGCGGAGAGCTTTATGCAACGCGAGATCGACCAGTCGCCGCTCGACGTGGTCGCCTGGCACGGCAACTACGCGCCCTACAAATACGACCTGCGGCGCTTCTCGCCGGTGGGCGCGCTGCTGTTCGACCACCCCGATCCGTCGATCTTCACCGTCCTGACCGCGCCGTCCGGAGACGCCGGGCACCGCGAATGTGGATTTCGTCATCTTCCCCGAGCGCTGGCAGGTGGCGGAGAATACGTTCCGGCCACCCTGGTACCATCGCAATCTGATGTCGGAGTTCATGGGGCTGATCTACGGCGTCTACGATGCCAAGCCGGAGGGATTTGTGCCGGGCGGCATCTCGCTGCACAATTGCATGCTGCCGCATGGACCGGACGAGCTTGCCTTCGAACATGCCAGCAACAGCGAGCTCAAGCCCGTGAAGCTGACCGATACCATGGCCTTCATGTTCGAGACCCATTTCCCGCAGCGGGTGACGAAATACGCGGCCCGATCTCGAGCAGTTGCAGGACGACTACCTCGATTGCTGGCAGGGCTTGCGCAAGCACTTCGATCCAGGCAGCAAAAGCCATGATGGCAGCAGGCGCCATCGCGCACGCACCGGCAGCTCTCGGGACAGCACGAACAAGATCCAAACATGATCGATGACACCCATTCACCGGGGCGGCGAAGCTGGGTTGCCTCGGCGAACCATCACGCCGACTTTCCGATCCAGAACCTGCCGCTCGGCGTGTTCACGCCACCCGGCGGCGCGACCCGCGGCGGCGTCGCCATCGGGGACGACATCTTCGATCTCGCCGCGGCGCTCGAACTCGGACTGTTCGACGGTCTCGCTGCGCAACGCCGCGCGGGCCGCGTCCGGCGCGACGCTGAATCCGGTATTCGCGCTTGGGCGCGACGCGCGGCTTGCGCTGCGGCGTCGGCTTGGCGAGATACTCGATGCCGATGGACCGGACCGCCGCCGTTACGAGGCGCTGCGCTCGCGGCTCATTCACCGCGCCGATGCATGCCGCCTCGAGCTGCCCGCGACGATCGGCGACTACACCGATTTCTTTGCCGGCATTCACCACGCGACCAATGCCGGCAAGCTGTTCCGTCCCGACAATCCGCTGTTGCCGAACTACAAATACGTGCCGATCGGCTATCACGGCCGCGCCTCGTCCATCCGGCCGTCCGGCGCCGACGTGCGCCGCCCGAACGGGCAGCGCAAACCCGCGGCCGAGATCCGTTCCGAGCTTCGGCCCCTCGCGCAACCTCGACTATGAATTGGAGCTCGGCGTCTGGATCGGCCCCGGCAATGAGCTCGGCGCGCCGATTCCCGTGGCGGAGGCGGCAAACCACATCGCCGGGTTCTGCTTGCTGAACGACTGGTCCGCGCGCGACATTCAGGGCTGGGAATATCAACCGCTCGGCCCGTTCCTCGGCAAGAGCTTTCTCACCACCGTCTCGCCGTGGGTGGTCACGCCGGAAGCGCTGGCACCCTTCCGAACCTCGCAGGCGGCACGGCCGGCCGGAGACCCGGCCCCACTTTCCTATCTGCTCGACGCAGCCGACCAGGCAACCGGCGCCTTCGACATCGATCTCGAAGTCTTTTTGCTCACCGATGGCCTGCGGTCCAAACAGCTTCCCGCGCACCGGCTTTCCGCCGGCAGCGCACGCCATCTCTATTGGACCGTCGCCCAGCTCGTCGCCCATCACACCAGCGGCGGCTGCAACCTGCGGCCGGGCGATCTCTTCGGGACCGGCACGATCTCGGCGCCCCAAGGCGACGGGCTGGGCAGCCTGCTCGAGATCTCCGCGGGCGGCCGGCAACCGGTCGCGCTGGCATCGGGCGAAAGTCGCCGCTTCCTGGAGGACGGCGATACCGGTGATCATGCGCGCGCAGTGCCGGCGTGAAGGCTTTGCGACGATCGGCTTCGGGGAATGTCGAGGGACGGTTCTGCCCGCGGTCTGATGCGGTCGCCCCCGCCGCGTTCCCTGATCTACGGCATACCCCTGACCGGCACGCCCGGCCGATTGAGCCAGAAGGCCGGGATCGCTTCGCCATCGCGATGACGGCCGCCGAAGCCGGCGGCATACCAGGCCACCGCTGCGCCTGCCAGGAGCGAGGCGGCGGCCATGAACGCCAGGATGACGGCGTTGGCGCTGCGCGTCGGATGGCGCGCCGGGCCTGCGCAATCACCTCGGTCACCCGGCGCTCGGCATCCGGCTGAGCCAGGCCGGTTCTGCGTCATCACCATGCGAACAAGGTAGGCGCGATCCTCGGCGGCCATGTCGGCGTGCCCGAAGCTGGTGGTGATGATCCGCGCGGCCTGCGCGCGGATATCCGGCTCGACCGCGTCGCTCGGGCGGCGATCCGCGCGAAACAGCCGGTCGAGTTCGAATGCCGAGCAACGGCTCGGCGGTCGCAGCGCTCGGCGCGAGGGCGTTGCCGGTGGCCTGCGGCGCTGCTGTGCGCACTGCACCCACGCCAGCGTGCGCTCCAATGAGGATCGCCAGCCCCCACACGAGAACGCCGTGGATTCCGTCACGGAATTCGACCTCGTCCGGCAGTGGCGGTGTCCCAGGTCGCCCGCAGCCGGCCGGCGAGATAGCCCCCGAGCGCAAAGCTCGCGACTGCGGTGAGCAGAAGCCAGAGCCCCGACAACAAGGCAAGCGCCACTGACGTATCGCGCCAAGTGGCGGAGGGCGAAGCGATGGCAAGGCCGATCGCCGCCCCGAATGTGATGAGAACGAAGGTCAGGGCAGACGCGGCGATGGCGCCAGCGATCACAGCTCCCCAGGAGATGTAGACCGGAGCGGCCACGGCCTCGCGTCGGAAGGGGGCTGATCGACCATCTGCGCCCCCTGTTAACGCAGACCGAAAAACGAAAGGATCGCCAAGATGACCACGATCAGGCCGATGAGATAAATGATGCCGTTCATTGCTGCCTCCTGCGAAGATCGCGGAAATAACGGAACACCGCTGTAATGGTTCCACGGCGCGGCTTTGCCGTTCTGTTTTCTTGCAGGCAGCATCGAACGGTTTAGGCCCAAAGGTAAGTCGGACACTCCGGGCTTAGTGGCCGAACGATCGCGGCAGGTGACAGGGCGGCAAGATTTCCGTCCGACCTCGCTGCCGCGACGTGCTTCCGCGTGGATCCCATGGACAAGATCATCGATGCCCCGGTATCGGCTGGTGTCGCGCGAAAAGCACCTACGCCAAGCGCGACCGGGCAGACGGCGCCGCTCGAGACCAAACGCAACGAGCGCCGCCGCCCCCACGAGCTACGAGCGCCCCTACTCCTACCAGGATTGGTCGCGCGAATCCCTGGCGGCGGCACCGCAGCGGGGACTATGGCCAGCGTAGTCGCGGGCAACACCGGCGCGCCGACCCCAATTCCTTTTGGAATTACCAGCGCTAGGCGGTCGAGTGCCATCTGCGCCGTCCCTGCATCCCGAAGATGATAGCTGCGGATGCAATCGCGTGCGGCGACATCAAACGGAAACACAGCGGTGGTAGTTCATGCGACTCGGTGTCCGTTGCTGAAACGGACCGCCGGCGGCGCCGGCCGCTGAGACATGGAGTTTGTCGACCGTCTGGCCGACTCCGGGAGCGGAACAAGCCTCTGGTTTGGCGTTTAGGCTGCAGAGACACTGGGAGATACGGACGTGCAGTTCTTGGACCGCCTTCTGTTGCACTACGGCATTTACCGCCGGTATCCACTGAGGCCCTGGCCCGCGTTCAAGAACGCTTGGCGCATTTCATTCCGGTAGCAGAAATCCTCAAAGCGCGCTTGCAATGGGAACGGGCTGGCCGCCGCCTGCTCCTCGGTTGCCACTTCTCCTCGTTTGCGCGGCCGCGGTGGTGCTCGGCCGCGCGCGCGGCCTTGACCCAGGCCGATCGCCCGCAACCATGCCAACGCCACAATGCCATCGGACATCGACCCCAGTTCGGGATTTCGCCTGCCCTTGCCCAAGCGCGAGGATCTGAGCGAGGCCGGGCAGGAAGCACTACGACCAGGCATCGGCACCCGGCGCGTCGATCGCCGGTCTGCAAGGTCCGAGCGGCATCCAGCTCTACAGTCCGAATACCGCCGAGCACACGCGGGCGCTCAACCGCTATCTGCGCTTCGAGGCCGGCTTCACCCCCGCGTGCGCGAGATCGCGATTCTCACCACCGCGCGCGAGATGGACAGCCAGTTCGAATGGGTTGCGCATGAGCCGGAAGCTCTGAAGGAAGGTGTCGAACCTGCTGTCATCGACGCGATCAAGCACCGCAAGAGCATCGCGGGTCTGACGAGACCGACGCGACGGTGATCGAGCTCGGTCGGCAGATCTTCCGCGACCACAAGGTCGACGCCGGAAACCTTCGCCAAGGCGAAGGCGTTGTTCGGGCCGACCAAGCTCGTCGAGCTCGTCATGCTGATGGGTAACTATGCCGGGACGGCGGCGCTCGCTCACCGCGGTCGACATGCAGCTGCACGCCGGGAAAAGCCGTTGTTGCCGATCCCGTAGCAGGTCCGGCTGCGGCTGGCATCGCGCTCCAGGTCTGGATGCCGAGGCCGGCGAGTGTCTTGCCGGCCTCCGAGATCTCGAACTGAGCCAAGTCCTCACTTCACCGCGAAAACCCAGATCGCGCCGCCCTGCGGCACCTCCGGATATTGGCCGGGAAGATCAGGTTCATGCGCGCCTGCATCTTGGCCGGGTCGACGCCCCAGCCCGACTGGACCGCGATGTATTGCTTGCCGTCGACCTGGAACGACACCGGCACCGCGGCGACCCCGAGCCTGTCGGGAATTCCCACAGGATCTTGCCGGTCTTGGCATCGAAGGCGCGGAACATGCGGTCGTTGGTGCCGCCAGCGAACAGAAGTCCGCCGCCGGTCGCGAGCACAGGACCCCAGTTGAACGACGGCAGGTTGGTCGTCCATACCTTCTTGCCGGTGTCGAGGTCCCAGGCCTGCAGCTCGCCGATGTGATCGGCGCCGGCGACCATCTTCAGAACGTTCTTCGCCACGCCCATGTAGCGTTCGCCCTGCACATATTTGACCGGCCTCGCCGGTCAGCTCGGTGCACAGGTTGTCGTTGGCGGGGATGTACATCATCCGCGTCTGCGGGCTGTAGGCAACCGGCGGCCAGTCCTTGCCGCCCCACAGGCTGGGGCAGAACTCGGCGGTCTTGCCGGTCCCGGGCTTGCGCGCCTCATCGATATCCGGTCGCCCGGTCTTGGGATCGAGGCTCTTGAAGACGTTCTGCCGCACGAAGGGCTGGCCGGCGATGAAGTTGATCTTGCCGTCGGTGCGTTCGAGTTGCCAGAGGTAGCCGTTGCGCGCGACGTTGACGAGACCCTTCACGGTTTTCCCGTCGCGCTGATAGTCGACGACGATCGGCGGCGAGACCTCGTCCCAGTCCCAGAGTCGTTGGGGTGATACTGGAAGTGGCCCTTGATCGCGCCGGTGGTGGCGTCGAAGGCGACCACGGAGCTGGTATAGAGATTGTCGCCCGGCCGCTGATCGCCGAACCAAGGCGCGCCATTGCCCGGTGCCCCAGAAGGTGAGGTTGGTGTCGGGGTCGTAGGTGCCCGTCACCCAGATCGAGCCGCCGCCGCGCTTGTAATGATCGCCGCCCGCCGGCCACGTTTCGCTTCCGGGCTCGCCGGGCGCCGGGACCGTATAGCGTCTTCCAAAGCTCCTTGCCGGTCTCGGCATCGAACGCGGCAAGGAAGCCGCGCACGCCCACCTCCCCGCCCGAGGCGCCCAGCAGCACCTTGCCGTCGATGACGAGCGGCGCCAGCGACATGTAGTAGCCCTTCTTGTAGTCGTCGACTTTCGCGGTCCAGACCTCCTTGCCGGTCTTGGCGTCGAGCGCCACCAGCACCGCCTCTGCCGCGGCGAAATAGACCTTGTCGCCATAAAGACCGACGCCGCGATTGGTCGGATGCAGCGGAACCATGTCCTCGGGGAACGGGCGCTTGTAACGCCACAGCACTTTGCCGGTCTTGGCTTCGAGCGCGAGCAGCTGGTTGCCCGGCGTCGCCGCGAACATCACGCCGTTGTTCACGATCGGCGGCGCCTGATGGCCCTCGATCTGGCCGGTGGCGAAGCTCCAGACCGGCTGCAGGCGGCCCACATTCTCCGGCGTGATCTCCGCGAGCGGGCTGTAACCCCAGCCATCGTAGGTGCGGCGGAACATCAGCCAGTTGCCGTCCTCCGGCTTCTTCAGCCGCTCGGCGGTGACCGGCGCATATTTCTGCAGGATGTCCGGCATCGGTCCCGGCGTAGGCGTGGCCGAGGCCGGCGCGATCATCTGTTGCGCCGACGCATGCGGGATTCCAGCTGCTGCGAGCACGGCGGCGACACCCACGCTGCGCATGAGAACCTTGGCTATTGTCATGACGTTTCCTCCTGCTCTTTCTTTTTCCCCGAGCACGATGCATCGGGTTGGGTCTGCTTCGATGCCTGACTGGCGATGACTCCTCCGATCACGTTTCCGGCGTGCCGCGCGGCAGCCGATCAGGTTGGAACGATGCCGACGCGACCAGTGAACGGCTTGGCGACGGCCAGCTTTCCCTCCACGATCTTGAGCGGCAGCGCCGCCAGGGAGCGGGTCGCAGGCCCGTCGATCACCGCCGCGGCTTCGCGCGGATTGTAATGCGAATAGTGGCAGGAGCATTCGAGAATCTGCTGGTCCGCAAGCCAGCCGTTCACCTCGCAGCCGGCATGCGGACAAATCGCGGAATAGGCGACGATGCCCTCGGCGGCGCGATCCTTGGTCGACCCGACCAGCGTCGAAGGATCCAGATGCACCAGCAGGACTCTTGTTGAGGCGCGACTCCTTGCGAACGGTATTGCTGGATGGATCCATCGGCCATGCCAGGACCGGTGGTCCACCGACGGGAATATCCTTGGGTTCAAGAGCGTCCGGTTTGTCGGCATCGATGGCGACAAAGACATCGCCTTCCTTGGGCCGCTCGCTCGCCGGCTCTGCCCAAGCCGGGACGGCTTCGGCCGCCAGATCCAGTCCAAGAACCGACATCGCGGTCAGAAACGCGCGCCGGGTCGACCGTTCGGCAGCAGGGCAACCGCAACCGTGACCGCTCCCTCGCCCGCCTCGCTCATCATCTCGCTCCTGCGCCGCAACTGGATTGTGGGCTACCCCCGTTAGACCGCAGCGGCACGCCGGCCGTGTCCCATCGTCGCTGGTCGGTACGAAGATTGCGACGTCGACAGTCAAGCCCGCCGATCGTCAAACTGCAAGCCGACAGCGAGCCCCGCCTCCCGCGCCGACCATTGTCACCCCGGGGGCCAGCGAGCTAGTCTTGATCAACAAAGAGAACTCAGGGAGGCGACCGTGAAGACATCACCTAAAGGCTGCAATGCGCGCGGCGGCCGGGCCGGGACCATCCAGCACGCTCGCGGCATTTGGTTGCGCTGTTGTGGCGCTAGGCATTTCGGGCGCGCACGCCGCGGACGTCACCTATGAGCGTCTGCTCAATCCGGAGCCGCAAAACTGGCTCGATGAATCACCATGACTACAACTCGCAACGGTTCTCGCCGCTCGACAAGATCAACAAGTCGAACGTCAAGGACCTGAAGCTCGCCTTCGCGGTTGCGCTCGGCGGGACCTCGCCCAACGAATATGTCGAGGCGACGCCGCTGGTCGACGACGGCTTCATGTACATCACCGACGTCTGGGGCGTGGTCTACAAGATCGACGTGCGCTCCGGCACGCAGGGCCGCATCCTCTGGAAGATGGATCCCGGCCAGCAGAAGCCCGATCGCAACCGCGGCGTGGCGCTGTGGGGCAACCTCGTCATCTCGGTCACCGGCCTCGACGGCCGCGTCATCGGCACCGACAAGGAGACCGGCAAGATCGTGTGGGACACGAACCTGCTCGATCAGGAGGGCATGGAGATCACGGCGGCGCCGCTCGCGCTCAAGGACGAGGTCATTGTCGGCGGCTCGGGCGGCGACAACGGCGTGCGCTGCTGGATCGCGTCGCTCGATGCCAAGACCGGCAAGCTCAAATGGAAGACCTTCGCGGTGCCGGCGCCGGGCGAGGCCGGCAGCGAGACCTGGAAGGACAAAGCCAACGCCTGGCAGACCGGCGGCGGCGCGTTCTATGTCACGCGGCTCCTACGATCCCGCGACCAACCTGACCTATTGGGGTTCGGGCAATCCCGCGCCGCGCTACGACTCCGCCTACCGGCCCGGCGACAACCTCTTCACCAACAGCACGATCGCGTTCGACGCCGCGACCGGCAAGATCGCGTGGTACTTCCAGCACACGGCCAACGACAACCGCGACTACGATTCGAGCGGCTCGCAGATCATCATCGACGGCAAGGTCGGCGGCGAGGACCGCAAGCTGCTCGCGCACGCCAACCGCAACGGCTTCAACTACACGGTCGACCGGCAGAACGGCCAGTTCCTCAAGGCGGTGCAATATGCCGCCAAGGTCACCTGGACCAAGGGCATCGATCCCAAGACCGGAAAGCCGGTCGACTACGATCCTGCCAAGGACGTGCAGAACTTCGCGCTGCCCTGGAAGGGCGGCACCGACGTGCTCAAGAATGCCTGCCCCGACGTGCATGGCGGCACCAATTTCTGGCCGCCGGCCTACAGCCAGAAGACGCGACTCCTCTACATCGGCGGCAACGAAGGCTGCGCCAACATCACGCCCGACCCGACCGCGCACGTGAAGGGAAAATTCGGCGGCGGCAGCTACGTCAACGAGGAGCGGATCACGGGCTCGCCTCAGCGTGGTCGATCCGGCCTCGGGCGAGTTCAAGCTGCGCAAGGAGCTCCCATACGGCAACCACAGCGGCGTGCTCGCGACCGCCGGCGGCATCGTCGTGACCGCGCTGCTCGACGGCACGATCCTGGCCTACGACGACCAGACGCTGGAGGAGCTGTGGAAGATCAACGTCGGCTCGGGCTTCGTCGCGCCGCCCATGACCTACATGGTGGACGGCAAGCAATACATCGCCATTGCGTCCGGCATCGGCGTGGTCGGCCGGGCCAAGCTCGCGCGCTCGCCCGAGATGAAGACGTTGTCGAACGCGACCGTGCTGTTCGTGTTCGGACTGTAATTCCCATGAAGATGAAATCCATCGCGGCTCCGGCCGCGGTTGCTTGCACGCTGCTGGCCGCCACGCCGCAGGCGCGCGCGGCCGACGTCACCTTCGAACGCCTGCGCAATCCCGAGCCGCACAACTGGCTCATGCACCATCGCGACTACGGCGCGCAGCACTTCTCGCCGCTCGACGACGATCAACAGGTCGAACGTCGAGAATCTCAAGCTCGCCTTCGCCGTGGCGCTCGGGCGGCACGTCGGCGAACGAGAATCTCGCTGGCGACGCCGCTGGTCGACGACGGCTTTATGTACATGGCCGATGCCTGGGGCGTGGTCTACAAGATCGACCTGCGCTCCGGCACCATGGGCCGCATCCTGTGGAAGATGGATCCGGGCCAGGAGAAGATCGACCGCAACCGCGGCGTCGCGCTGTGGGGCAATCTCGTCGTCTCCGTGACCAGCCACGACGGCCGCGTCATCGCGACCGACAAGGAGACCGGCAAGATCGTCTGGGACAGGAACCTGCGCGACCAGCCCGACATGACGCTCAACGCGCGCGCCGCTTGCGCTCACGGATCAAGATCATCGTCGGCGCCTCGGGCGGCGACCAGGGCGTGCGCAACTGGCTGGTCGCGCTCGACGCCAAGACCGGCAACGTGCATGTGGAAGACCTACGCCGTGCCCGGCCCCGGCGAGCCCGGCAGCGAGACCTGGAAGGACAAGCATAATGCCTGGCAGACCGGCGGCGGCGCGTTCTACGTCACCGGCTCCTACGATCCCGACGACCAACATCACCTATTGGGGCGCGGGCAACCCGGCGCCGAAATACGATTCCTCCTACCGGCCCGGCGACAATCTCTACACCAACAGCGCGCTCGCGATCGACGCGGCGACCGGCAAGATCCAGCTGGTACCATCAGTACACGCCCAACGACACGATGGACTACGACGAGAGCGGCAGCCACATCCTCATCGACACGAAGGTGAACGGCGAGGACCGCAAGATCGTCGCGCGAGCCGCGCGCAACGGCTTCGCCTACAGCTTCGATCGCCTCGAGCGGCCAGTTCCTCAAGGCCACGCCACTACGTGTCGAAGGTGACCTGGACCAAGGGCATCGACCCGAAGACCGGCAGGCCGCTCGACTACGATCCGGCCAAGGACCTCCAGACCTATGCCGATCCGATCGCGCAAGATCCTGACCGGCGCAAACGAGCAGCTTCTGTCCGGGCGTGCCGGGCGGCAACAATTTCTGGTCGGCGGCCTACAGCCGCAGGACCTCCCTCCTCTACATCCCGGAGCTCGAAGGCCTGCACGTCGGTGACGCGCGACCAGACCGCGCCATGTACGCGGGCGAGTTCGACGGCGGCAAGTTCGCCTATGACGGCCGCGGCTCGAGCGGCCTCGTCGTGCTCGATCCCGCTACCGGCGAGGTCAAGAAACGCAAGGAGATGCCTTATCCGAACGCGGCAGGCGCGCTCGCGACCGCCGGCGGCCTGATCGTGACCGCGCTGCTCGACGGCACCATCGTCGCTCTCGACGACCGAGACGCTGGAGGAGCTGTGGAGCATCAATGTCGGCACCGGCATCAATGCCCATCCCATCACCTATGCGGTCGACGGCAAGCAGTACATCGCCATCGCCACCGGCCTCACGCGCAACCAGATCGGCCGGATCGCCAATTCGCCGGAATTGAAGAACCTGGCCAAGAACGCGACCATGCTGTTCGTGTTCGGCTTGTAACTCGCCGCGCTGTCATCCCCGCGCAAGCGGGGATCCAGCATTCCGGAGGCCGTCGTGCGAGGCACCATGGGTCCCCGCTTTGCGGGGACGACAAGTTGTGATGGGGTGACGAGACAAAATCGAATTTGGAATAGAGGAGACAACAATGAACCTGAAATCCACGGCCGCCCCGACTGGCGCTTGCCGGCGCGCGCTGCTGGCGAGCGCGGCCCCGCTGCACGCGGCCGATGTCACGTTCGAGCGTCTGCTCAATCCCGAGCCGCACAACTGGCTCATGGATCCATCACGACTACAGCGCGCAGCGCTTTCTCGCGCTCGAGACGATCAACAAGTCGAACATCAAGAACATGAAGCTCTTGTTCGCCATCGCGATCGGCGGCACGTCCGCCCAACGAGGCGCTGGAGGCGACGCCGCTGGTCGAGGACGGCTTCATGTACGTCGTCGACGGCTGGGGCGCGGTCTACAAGATCGACGTGCGCTCCGGCACCCAGGGCCGCATCCTGTGGAAGATGGATCCCGGCCAGGAGAAATACGGCCGCATCCGCGGCGTCGCGCTGTGGGGCAACCTCGTCATCTCGACCACCGGCAAGGACGGCCGCGTCATCGCGACCGACAAGGACAGCGGCAAGATCGTCTGGGACAAGAACCTGAACGACCAGCCGGAGGTGGAGCTGTCCTCGGCGCCGCTGGCGCTCAAGGACGACATCATCGTCGGCGCCTCCGGCGGCGACCAGGGCGTGCGCGACTGGATCGTGTCGCTCGATCCGAAGACCGGCAACGTGAAATGGAAGACCTTCGCCATCCCGGCGCCCGGCGAGCCCGGCAGCGAAACCTGGAAGGACAAGAACAACGCCTGGCAGACCGGCGGCGGCGCGTTCTACGTCACCGGCTCCTACGATCCCGCAGACCAACCTGACCTATTGGGGCTCGGGCAATCCCGTGCCGGGCTACGATGCGCTCGTACCGGCCCGGCGACAACCTCTTCACCAACAGCGCGATCGCGTTCGACGTCGGCGAACGGCAAGATGGAGTGGTACTTCCAGTACACGCCGAACGACAGCCGCGACTACGACGAGACCGGCACGCACATCCTCATCGACACCAAGGTGAACGGCGAGGACCGCAAGATCCTCACCCATCCCGGCCGCAACGGTTTCAACTACACCTTCGATCGCTTGAACGGCCAGTTCCTCAAGGCCGGGCAGTACGTCGGCAAGGTCACCTGGACCAAGGGCATCGATCCGAAGACCGGCAAGCCGGTCGACTACGACCCGAGCAAGGACCTCCAGATCTACGCCGAACCGGCGAACGTCAACGCGGACAAGGTGACGCGGCGCGTGTGCCCCGACCAGTCCGGCGGCAACAATTACTGGCCGGCGTCCTACAGCCCGAAGACCAAGACGCTCTACATCCCCGAGCGTCGAAGGCTGCTCCGACATCACGCCCGACCACAGCGCGCACGTGAAGGGCAAATTCGCCGGCGGCACCTACGTCAATCCGGAGCGGCTCACCAGCAGCATCGTGCTGGTCGATCCCGCCACCGGCGAGGCAGAAAGCGCGCAAGGACCTGCCGTATCCCAACTCGGCCGGCGTGCTCACCACCGCCGGCGGCATCGTGGTGACCGCGCTGCTCGACGGCACCATCGTCGCGCTCGACGACCAGACGCTCGAAGAACTGTGGAAGATCAACGTCGGCACCGGCTTCAACGCGCCGCCGATGACCTACTCGGTCGACGGCAAGCAATATATCGCGATCGCCTCCGGCCTGTGGCGCAACGCCAAGAACAAGCTCGAGCCGCTCGCCGGAGATGCGGACCGCCTCGCAGGCGACGGTGATCTGGGTGTTTCGGGCTGTAGAGCAAACGCGCGTCTGGCGTCTATCCGCGCGGGACCAACGCTTCATTCCGGGGACCGAGCTTCGCGACACCCCGGAATGACGGCAGATTGGTCTTGCCTGCGAGGAACGGCCCTCAACAGCAACGCTCAGTATCTAAGCTGCACGGTGGAGAATCACTTCGTCAACTCGAACCGCACGTGGCTTTCGAACTGGCCGTCGGTCTCCCGGTCGGTGCGGGGGTCGTACTGGCTCTGGCCTTTCTTTCGCAGATAGCGCGTCTGGAGTGTGGCGACGCCGACCCCGTCGATGGTCTTGCGGCAGTCCTGCTTGATGAAGGTGCGCAACACCGCGCGTCTCGCCGTCGGCGGGAGGATGGTCGATGCAGTCCCAGCCGTCGCGACCGAAACGCGCGGTGATGAAGTTGCGCAACGCGTAGGCCTCCTCGCGCCGGCGCGAAGGATCGCGCGGATCGCTGACGATCCGCAGCCCCACGAGCACGCCGCGCGGCGTCGAACAGCGCCGAGAGCACCACCGGGAAACCGTAGACCTTGGTGCCGGAGAACTGCTCCGACCTCGGTGGAGAAGTTGTTGGCCCTTGGCCCAGTATTCCAGTTCGTCGTCGTAGCGGAAATAGACCTCGTGGCGGCCGTCGGGCTCCGCGCGGCAGCGGCGGAATTCACGCCAGCTGCCGAGCGGCGCTCCAGGCGGACCGCCGTTCGAGCCGCAGGCATATTCGGCAAAGCCATCGGGCAACGCCTCGACCGCGCTGCCGAGCTTGAGGTCCCACACCTCGACCCGGGTCGGCCGCTCCTGCGCAGCAGGCCACCGGCGCGCATGCCGGCAGGAAATCCCACGACACAGGCCATGAGCGTCAGCGCGCGATGGCGCGTCATGTTCGGAAAACCGGGCAAGGACGGAGGCGGCGCATGCGCGGCATGATATATGAGCCCGGGTCGGGCGAACATGTGCCCCGTCATGACCGCGATCCCCAGGCGCGAGGAGAACAATGAGGATCATGTCACATCCGCGCGACACCGCACTGATCGCCGTCGCTGCGCTCACCGCCACGATCGCCGCGCTGGCGGCACAGCCCGCCGACCCCACCGCCTACGGACGGCGCCTGTACCACGACAAGGCGCAATGTTCGTACTGCCATGGCTGGGCCGCCGACGGCGCGGGCGAGCCGCAATCCAACGGCGGCGCGGCGAACCTGCGGCAAAGCTTCCTGAACCGCGATCAGCTGATCGAGGTGATCATGTGCGGACAGGCCGGGAACGCCGATGCCGCACTACGACGACCTCGCCTACACGGACAAGCGTTGCTATGGCGTGACCGAGGCGGAGCTCGGCGCGCAACGGCCCTCCCCGCCTCCAACAACGACGCTGCAGAAGCGCGAGATCGAGGCCATCGCGGATTATCTGCTCGCCAAGGTGATCAGCCGCGGACCGGTCACGCGGGAGGAATGCGAGGAGATGTTCGGGCAGGGCGCCCGTTCCTGCGGCCGGATATCCGAACAAGCCAGTAGCCAAAGACCGTCAAGCGTCATCGATCCCATTCAGCCGTTCGACGCCGGCGCTGCCGGCGGCCCGAGCTTCTGCGTCAACCGCCATTCCGAGCATCTGCAGGCGGTCCTGGCCCCAGAACAGCTCGCCCTCGAAAACATAGGCGGGCGCGCCAAAGACGCCGATGGCGATGGCTTCATCGGTGTTCGCCTGGTACTCGCCCTTGACGGCGTCGTCCTCGGTCGCTGCCAGCAGCGCCTTTCCGTCCATGCCGTTTTCGGTGGCGATCGCCGCCAGCGTCTCGTGGTCGGCGATGTTTCGCTCCTCCACCCAGACCGCGCGCAGCAGCGCGTAGCTCAGCCGGCTCCAATCGAGCCCGTGCCGCATCGCCGCGATGGCGAGATAGCAGGCGCGCCGGTCGGCGACCGGATGAAAGGCGGGCTCGACGTTGCAGGGGATGCCCAGCAACTCGCGCCAGCGCCGCAGTTCCTGGTGGCGATAGGCCTGCCGTTGCTTCGCGCGCTCGCGCAACGGCAGGCCGCCGGACACCGACCACACCTTCAACAGATCCATCGGCTTGTGATTGATGGTCAGGCCGAAGCGGCGGCACAGATCCTCGAACCGCAGGTGGCCGAGATACGTCCACGGCGACGACATGGAATCGTAGTAGTCGATGGATTTTCCAGTCATGGTGCAACCCCGGCAACGGACGCGATCCCCAGATAGGCTTCCCTGATGAAGGGTTGTCCGCAAAGGCTCTTCGACGGACCGCTCAGCGTGACGCGCCGGACACCATCACGAACGCCTGGTGCGACAGGTCGAGCGCGGTGAGCACGTCCTGCTCTACCACCAGCATCGACAGGCCGGTCGCGTTGATCTTCAACAGCGCGGCGCTGAGCTCTTCGACGATCCGCGGCGCCAGCCCGAGCGACAATTCGTCGATCATCAGGAGCCGGGGCGCGGCCATCAGCCCGCGCGATCGCGCACATCTGCTGTTCGCCGCCGGAGAGCGTCGACGCGTCCTGCAGGCGACCGCTCGTGCAGGCGCGGGAACAACCCGAACACGAAGTCGAGATCGCGGCGGATGGCGGGCGTCCCGTCGCGCGCGGTGGTAGGCGCCCATCAGGAGGTTGTCACGCACGTTCATCGCTGCGAACAGCCGCCGTCCTTCCGGCACGTGAATGATGCCCGCCGCCACGATCCTGATCAGGCGGAAGCTCGCCGATGTCGGCATCGCCGAGCGTGATGCGTCCGCTCCGCGTCGGCAGCAGCCCGGAAATGGTCCGCAACAGCGTGCTCTTGCCGACCCCGTTCGAACCGATCAGGGACACGATCTCGCCCTGCTCCACGCGCAGATCGACACCCCACAGCACCTGCACGTCGCCGTATCCGGCGGTGACATTTCGACCGACAGCAGGCTCATGGCGCGAGCGACTCCGTACCGCGCGGCGAACTTTGGATCCCGAGATAGGCCTCGATCACGCGCGGATCGCGGGTGACGCTGCCGGGCGTATCGTCGGCGATCAGCTCGCCATGATGCAGCACCAGCACCCGGCTCGTCGCCTTGAGCACCACCTTCATGACGTGCTCGATCAGCATGATGGTGATTCCGCGCTCGGCGATGGCGCGGATCAGGTCGAGCGCGGCATCGATCTCCGCCGCATTGAGCCCGGCATTGACCTCGTCCAGCAGCAGCAAGCCGCGGATTGGTGGCGAGGCTCTTGGCCAGTTCGAGGCGCTTGCGGTTAGCCAGCGTGAGCGCCGATGCCGGCCGCTCGGCGAGGTGGGACAGCCCGGTGAACGTGAGATGCTCCATGGCCTTTTCCTCTGGCCGCGCGGATCGTCGGCACGCCGCCGGCGAACAGCGCGCCGCCCGTGACGTTTTCCAGCACGGTCGTCGAGCGGGAACGGCTGCACGACCTGGAACGTGCGCTGCAATGCCGCGCCGGGCAATGCGATCCGGCGGCAGGCGATCGATGCGCTCGTCGCCATACCAGATCTCGCCGGCGCTCCGGCCCGATGCACGCCAGTGATGAGATTGACCAGCGTCGTCTTGCCGGCGCCGTTCGGGCCGATCAGGCCGACGATCTCACCCGCCCGCAACTCGAACGAGACGTTGTTGACGGCGACGCAGGCCGCCGAAGCGGCAGGATACGTTGATCGAGCCGCAGCATGGCGGTCATGGCGCCGCCTCTCGGTCCGCCGCCGCCGCCACAGCTTCGCCCATCCGGCCCCGCGCAGCCCGTGCGGCAGGAACAGCACGAGACACACCACGATGATCGCCGAGCAGCCCGGCATGGAATTGCGAGGAGGTTACGCCAGACCAGTTCCTCCATCAGCAGAAACAGGACCGCCCCGTAAACGCCGACCCATCACCGTGCCGACGCCGCCAAGGAGAACCATGACGATCGGCTTCACCGACAGCAGAACGTCATAGACATCGGTCGGATCGATGTAGTTGACCCAGGACGCGTAGATGCCGCCGCACGCCCGGAAACACCGCCGACAGGACGAAGGCCACGACCTTGTAGCGCAGGGTGTTGATCCCGAGCATGATCGCCGCGTCTTCGTTCTGCTGAATGCAGCGCAAGCCAGAATCCCAGGCGGTTATGGGCGACGAGCGCGGTCGTCGCGAGCGCCGCCGCGGCGACGCGAACATGGCGTAGTAGAACAGCCGCGCCTGAGTCGGTCACGTCCAGCGACAGGACCGGCAGGTTCAATCCCATTCCGCCGCCGGTCAGATCGGTCGCCGAGTTGGTGATCTCGCGCAGCACCTCGGCGACCACCGAGGCTCGCAATGGCGAAGTAATGGCCGCGCAGATGCAGGATGGCGCGGCCGAGCGCGGCCGCGAACAGCGGCGACGATCAGCGCCGCCGAGCGCCCCACTGCCGGCATCGGCACGCCCTTGGTCTGCAGCACGCCGCTGGCATAGGCGCCGAGGCCGAAGAAGCCGGCCGTGGCGAAGGATGGATAGCCGGCAAAGCCGCCGATGAAATTCCAGCCCAGCGCCAGCGCGCTGTACATCAACATCGTGGTCGCAACGCGCAGCAGGTAATTGTCGGCGAGCGCCGGCAGCATCACCAGCACAACCGCAACGGCGAACGCGAGCACGCGCATCATTGGTAGCCTCGCCGTCCCATGATCCCGGTCGGGCGAAACATCAGCAGCAGGATCAACAGCGTGAACGAGATGGTGACGGAATATCTCCGGCCCGAAGAACAGGGCGGAGTAGCTTTCGATGATGCCCGAGCGTCAAGCCCGCCGACCATCACGCCGGGCACGCTGCCCAATCCGCCCAGGACGCAGATCACGAAGGCCTTGCCCAGGAGAGCATTCGCGGTTTCCGGCGAGATCGGGAACATGACGCTGAACAGGCTGCCGGCGGCGCCGGCCATGGCCGCGCCGAGGCCGAAGGTGATGGCGTAGATGCGTTTGACATTGACGCCCATCAGCTGCGCTGCTTCGCGGTCCATGCGCACGGCGACGATCGCGCGCCCGATCCGCGAGCCGCGCAGCAGGCGCGTACAACAGCCCGACCAGTGCAAGGGCAAAGCCCATGCTGATCAAGCGATCGATCGGCACGATGACGCCGCCCAGATTGATGGATCCGAGCGGCGGCGACAGAGTGACTTTGCGGAAATCCGCTTTGAACGCGAGAATCATCAGATTGTAGAGCAACAGGTTCAGGCCGAAGGTCAGCGTCAGCGTGATGAGTACCGGGCTGCCCATGACCCGATTGATGAACACGAGCTGTATCGGCGTAGCCGAGGCAGAACAGGAGCAGCGCCGCCACCGGCACGAACAGGAACGGATTGATGTGGAGGTACTGGTAGGCGAAGAAGGCCGCGTAGGATCCGAGAATGATCAATGATCCGTGCAGGATATTGATGACGTTGAGAACGCCCCAGACGAGCGAGAACCCGACGGCGATGCAGCTGTAGAGGCCACCCAGCACCAGCCCGTTCACCAGCACCTGAACGTAGAGCACCGACTACCCCCGCCCTTGCCTTATCCGTCATCCCTCGGCCGTCGTTCCGAGGCGCGAGCGGAAGCGAGGGAGCCGCACGCATCAAGCCGCTTACGCAGGCTGCGTAGAGCTTGCCCGCGCTGCTGGCGCCTCGGAATGGCCATCGGCGAGACTTGAGGCGTCACAGCCACGACATTCAGCGTCCAGCCACGGGCTGCAGGTCGGCTTGCCTGATCACATCGGGATAGATCACGACCACCTTCTTGTCCTGAATCTGAAAGATCGGCGGCGTGTAGGAATTGGCTTGGCCGTCGGGACCGAACTTCACCGGAGCAAAGAACGTCTTGAACTCGGTGTTGGCCAGGACGCTTCGCACCTTGTCGCGGTCGAGCGTGCCGGCCTTCTCGATCGCCATCTGCAGGATGACGCCGATGGCCGAGCCGGACGCCTGGGTGAAATCGGGCTCGGACTTGTATTTCGCGGTGAACAGCTTGACGAAGTTCTGGGTGTCGCCAAACAGATCGTCGGACTTGTAGCGGACGGAGGAATGAAACCAGCTCGCCGTGGTGACGCCATTGCCGACCGCGCCGACGGCATCGATCCATTCCTGATATTGCGGGCCGTTGATCCCGGTGATGACCTTCGCCGCGACCTTCTGGTCCGCCATCTGCTGCCGGATCAGGATGAGATCGTTGATGTAGCCGGTCGCCACGATCCAGTCGGGCTTGGCGGCCCCGATCTGCGTGATGGCGGCGGCATGGTCGAGCGTACCAATGGTGTATTTCTGAAATAAACCACCTGCAGGCCACGGGACTCCGCCGACTTCTTGAACTCGCCGCCGAGCGCCAGCGGATAGAGGTCGTTACGGGCGAGGATGGCGACGCGTGTGACGTCGGGGAACTTGGCCTTGACCAGCGCCGCGATCGGCTCGCTGAGCGTGTCGTTGGGGGTGTAGAGGCCGAACAGGTTCTTGTAGTTCTGATCGTAGACCTCCTTCGACGACGCGGTTGAGGCCATCATCGGGACGCCGTACTTCTCGGCCACCGAGCTCGCTGGCCTTGATCGCTCCCGAGCCGAACGGCGAGAACAGGAAGTTGACCTTTGTCGCTGCTGATCAGCTTTCTCGGCCAGCTGCACGGCGCGCGGCGTCTGCGACTGATGAGTCGGAATAGACCAGCTTGACCTTGTGCTTCACGCCGCCGACGCTGATGCCGCCGCGCTTTTCGAGCTCTTCCAGCCAGAGCTCGTATCCCATCTTGAGCTTTCGCCTTCCGGCGACAGCGCACCGGTGAGGGGAAGCGGCGCGCCGATCGTGATTTCATCGGCCGCCAATGCCGGCCAGCCGGCAACAAGCATGACGCCGGCAGCAGGCTGCCGCAGCTAGTCCAAACACGCGCAAGTCCGCAATCATGACAATCTCCCCTCAGCGCACAACGCGCCGTTCCTCGCCGCGGTGAGCGTCGCCTCGCGCCACCCTGCCCCTGAATGCCGCTCTCCCAATCTCGATTATGTCCGGCTTTGACGGAACAATCTCAGCTAGAACCGCATGCATCGACAAGGCGCGGCGCGTGCCTGGACGCCGCTGCTTGACGCAACTACTTCGATCCTGATGCCCACACCGGCATCGGCAACAAAGAACGAGCAAGGAGAGACGCGTTTGGTGGGTGCGATCATTCACCACATGCTCGATCGGGCTCCCGCCCCAGTGGCGCCTTTCAGCCACGCGGTTGAAACTCGACGGATGGGTTTTCGTCACCGGGCAGATCCGGAGAACCCGGACAACGAGGACGAGCCGCTTCCGGTCGGCATCGAAGCGCAGACACGCCGCGTGATGGACAATTTGAAGCTGGTGCTGTCCGAGATCGGTCTCGGCCTCGAGCACGTTGGTTTCGGCGCGGCCTTCCTCATCGACATGCGGGAATTCGAGACCATGAACAAGATCTACGCGTCGTATTTCCCGCCCAACAAGCGGCCCGCGCGCACGTGCATCGGCGTGACCGGCTCGGCCAAGGCAGCGCGGGTCGAAATCGATTTTATCGCCAGGCGGCCTGTAGCAGGTGCGGAGAAGACGCAAGGATGGGGTTGAGCGCAGCGAAAGCCATCGCGAGGGACGCGTTATCTGATCATCGCAGCGGCCTTGGCGGCGGTCTCCTTCGGTGTTCCGTAGACCTCTTTGACCAGCTTCTCGATATCGGCGACCCGAGACCGGCGTGATTTCGAGCTTCGCTTTCTCGGCATCGGCGAGGAACTGAGGGTCCCTTCATCGTGCTCATGAAGGCGTCGCGCAAGATGCTGGCGCGGTCCGGCGGAACGCCGGCGGCGCCATGGAAGGGCCGGCCCATGATCTGGCGGGCGAAAATAAGCCGACGATCTGCCGCTGCTCCTCGGTCCTCGCGAGATCGGCGATAAGCGGGACGTCCGGGCAAATCGGCGTGTTTGGTCAGCGCGGTCTGGATGAGAACTGCGATCCGGTTCTGCTCGAGCCAATGCTTGTGCGTCGCCACGACGCTCGACCGAGACCAGCCGCAGCGTCCCACCCACCTCGCCGCGCTCGATGGCGAGGTTGATCTCGTTGCCGCCGGGATAACCGGTCGCGACCCTCAATTTCGTTCCAAACAGGGCGTTGAGCAGCTTGGCAAACTGATCGGTGTCGGACGCCGCACTGCTCCCCCGACGACCAGTTCTCTGCTCAGGAGATCCTGAAACGTGGCGATGCCGGTCGCGTGCCACGCCACGCAGACGCTGACCTCGTTATTGGCGCTGCCGATCCAGTTGAACTCCCGCGCGTCGAACTGAGTGGCCGGAGACCCCAGCAGCGGATCGAACGGGGCGCCGCGCGAAACCGTGCCGAATGCCGTGCCGTCCCTGGGCGCGACGTTATAGAGCCAGTTCGCCAGCCGGATGCTGCCCGCTCCTTCCATGTTCTTCGAGTGACGGTGGGATTGCCCGGGATGTGCCGCCCCATGTGCCTGGCGATCATTCGGGCATAGACGTCGTAGCCCCCGCCCACGCTGTAGCCGATGTAGAGGTCGATGGTCCTGCCTTTGAAGAAATCGCCCGGTGTTTGGGCGCTGCCCTGGTCAAGAGATCCCAGCAGCAGCATGGCGGCGATAAGACCAGGCGTGAATGCACTCATTCCGCGGCGCCCTTTGCATTGTTGGGCCGCGTGCGTGCGAGATCCCTGATCTGCGGCAAGACCTCCTTGGCAAAGAGCGTCATGCTGCGCACCGTGCGCGCGTGATCGAGGAACCCGCCTGCTGCATCACCAGCAGGTGGTCGAACCCGCCGACCCGGTCGTAGAAGCGCCTGACCTGCTTTACCACCTGGTCCGGGCGTGCCGTACATCACAACGCCCTGCTCGCGCTGAAACTCCAATCCCATCGCGCGCATGGCGTCGGTGCGGCCGGAAAATGCGCCCCGCAGCGCCTTGACGTTGAGCTCGACCGGAACGTAACCGGGCGGATTGCGAAACTGCGGCTCGGTCCTGGCGGTCATGTACCAGATCAGCTCGCGCGCCCCGGCCTCGGCCGCTTCCTCGGTTTCCCCGGTAAAGACCAGCGGCATGAACGCGGTGCCGCCGCCGCCGGGCAGGCCTTGATCGAGATAGGCGCTGCGATAGGCGTCGAACAGCGCCCTCACCTTCTCGTGCGGTTGCAGAAAGGTTGCGAACACGTAGCCGCGGCCGGCGGCCTTCTTGATCGAGTCGAGGTCGCTCGAGCCGGTGATCCAGACCGGCGGATGGGGCGATTGATAGGGTCGCGGCCACAGGTTCACCAGGCGCCGGCGCGTGAAGCGGCCTTCGAAGTTGAACGGCTCGTCGTGGCTGGTCCACGCCTTTGACCGCGAGGTCGATGCCCTCCCACAGGCGCTCGACCGTCTGCGTCGGATTGGTGTTGGCCGCGAAGATTTCGTAGGGCACGCCGCGCACGAAACCGACATCGAGCCGACCGCGCGATATGCAGTCGATCATCGCCATCTCTTCGGCGATGCGCAGCGGGTCGCCGCGGTTGGCGACCGGATTGCCGAGAATGCAGATGCGGCCTTTCTGGTCTGGCGCGCCAGGATCGCCGCGGACAGCGGCGCGGCAACGTCGAGGCAGGTTGCGGTCTGGTGATGCTCGTTGACCATGTGATGGAAACCGAGATCATCGGCGATCATGTATTCGTCGAGATACCGGTTGTAGAGCTCGGCACCGATCTTCGGATCGTAGTGCCGGCTCGGCAACGTCACCCGCATGCTGTTCAGCGTGTCGATGGGCGGCAGATGCGGGTAAGGCATCTCGGTAAAATGCCAAACGTCCATTCCGGCTCCTCTGAGAACGATCCCGGCTATGCCAGGAACCCCTGCACGAGCGTCAGAAACTCGCTGGGCTGCTCCAGGTGCGGATAGTGTCCCGCCTTGTTTAACGATAGCGAACTCGGCCTGCGGAATCATCCGGCTGAACGCCTTGCCGTAGTCGGGGGTAACGATGCCGTCGTGCTCGCCCCAAACGAAAAGCGTCGGTACCCGCACGCGATGCAGCCGCCGCTTCAGCTTGGGATTGTGCAGGCAGGGATCCCAGCAGAAGCGAGCAAACGATCTCGTTGTTGCGGGCGACGACGGTGAGCTTCGCGCTCCGGCATCGCGCCGAAATCGCGCTTGCCTTTTTCCGGATCGAACCACTTGAGCTCGGCCGCCTTCCGGGGATGGACGTTCCAGGGGTCCTGAATATCGCGATCGGCAGGCCCGCCGATCTTGACGCCATAGGGGTCCGCCAACACCAGCTTCGAACAGAAGCTGTCGTCCTTGGTCGCCATTTCCAGCGCGAGCCAGCCGCCGAACGAAAAGCCGATCGCCGGCACTTCGCGTAGGCCCAGGGACTCGATGAGATCGAGATAGATGTAAGCGATATCGTCCGGCGACTCGATCCAGTCCGGCCGTTCCGACGTGCCGAAGCCAGGCGGAGAGGGAATGATCAGCTCGTAATCCTTGGCGAGCTCCGTCAGGACCGGCGCTTCCAGCTCCAGCGCCTCTTCACCATAGAGCACCAGCAGAGGCTGACCCTGACCACGACGCTCGACCTCGAGTTCCAAGCCGCTGACCTTCAAAAGCTCGTCGTCCTTTTGGAAATAACGTCGTCGCTCGTGGTCATGGCACCGGTCGATCCCGACTGCAAGGCGCCGGCCTCGGGTGCTGGCGTCAACTCCGGGCTCAGCCATAGCCGCCGATGCCGATGCCCGCCGCTCCAACTTCCCACGCCACATCGACGACCTGCGCCGCCTCCAGACGCCGGTCTATCCGCTCGAGCAGCAGACGGGATTGCTGCCGGTGATGGCGCCGTTGCCATTGCTCCGCGACAAGCCTCGACGTCATCGAATATCACAGGAAAGCTTACACGGGGTCATAAGGATTTTGCAGATGAAAGTCGGGCTAGTCGGTCTCGGGCGCATGGGCGCGGGCGATTGGGCAGCGCCTCAACGAGCGCGGCTGCGAGGTGGTGGCGTGGGACCGCAACCCCAAGGCGCGCGAGTCACAGGCGCAAGCGCGGCCTGCGCGTCGTCAACGGGCCGCGCGCCGTGGCGGACGAAGCCGAGGTGGTGCTCTCCATCATCACCGAGGACAAGGGCGTGCGGCAGATCTTCACCGCGCCCGGATGGATTCCTGTCGGGCGAGGTCAAGGGCAAGCTCTTCGTCGAGATGAGCACGCTGCAGCCGATGACGCATCGTGAGCTGGCGCCGATAGTCAAAGCCAAGGGCGCAAGCCTGGTCGATTCTGCCGGTCATGGGATCGATCCCGACCGTGCGCGAGGGCAAGCTGCTTGGCGTTGCTCGGCGGCGAGGCCGCCGACGTCGAGCGCGCGCGCGCCGTGCTCGACCATCTCACGCGCCGCATCGTGCATATCGGCCCCAGCGGCGCCGGCTGCGCCATGAAGCTCGCGGTCAATCTCGGCATGGCGGCTCTATCTGCAGTCGCTTGCCGAGGCGATGTCGCTCCGGCGTGTCGGAGGGACTCAAGCTCGACCAGATGCTCGACATCTTCGGCCGAGGCGCCGACCGCGAGCCCCTGGCTCAAGGGCAAGCTCGGCGTGCTCAAGGGCGAACCGGGCGACATCACCCTCGACATCCGCACCATGCGCAAGGACGTCATGTCGGCGATCGCGACCGGCGCGCGCAACGGTGTCGCCATGCCCGCCACGTCGGGCACGCTTGCGTCGCTGTCCGCCGCCGTCGCCGGCGGCTGGGGCGAAGGGATCTCGCCGAGGTGCCGCGCTATTTCCGCGAGTTCATGCTGCAGGTTTATGAATAGAGCGGGTCGTACCGCGTCGCGCTTGCTCCCCTCCTGATTGCGCCTTACAGCCCACCGATGGACTGCGACATCGCGATTATCGGATACGGACCCGTCGGCGCCACCGCCGCGGCTCTGCTGGGCGGCCAGGGCCTGAAGGTCGCCGTGGTCGAGCGCATGGCCGGCGTCTACGACAAGCCGAGAGCGATCACCGCCGATCACGAGGTCATGCGCTGCATGCAGTTCGCCGGCATCGGCCGGGAACTGGGCGCCCATGTCCGGCCCCATCCCGGCACGCGCTATCTCGGCGTCGACGGCAACACCATCAAACAGACCGACGTCATCCCGCCGCCCTACCCGCTCGGCTGGCCGACCGGCATCCATTTCATCCAGCCGGAATTCGAGGCCATGTTGCGCAACGCCGTTGCGCGGCATGGCAACATCGAAGTGCTGCTCTCGCATGAGCTCGTCGACCTTGCCGACATCGGGCGATCGGCATCGCGCTCACGGTCAGGGACCTGGCGCAGCGCGCAGACCCGCTCGATCCATGCGCGATATCTTCTGGCCTGCGACGGCGCCAACAGCTTCGTGCGCAGGAAGCTCGGGATCGGCTTCGAGGATCTCGCCTTCGACGAGTGGTGGATCGTCGTGGATGCGTGGCAACGGCGGCCCACGGCGCTGCCGGAGATGAACACCCAGTATTGCTGGCCATCGCGGCCCGCCAGCGCGATCGCCGGTCCGCGCAACCTGCGCCGATGGGAATTGAAGATCCTGCCGCATGAGAAGCCGGAGGAGTTTCAGGACGACGCGCGCGTGCGCGACGGTGCTGGCGGGCTTCGTCGATATCGACGCCATCGAGCTCTGGCGATCGGCGGTCTATCGGTTTCATGCCCTGGTGGCGGCGCAATGGAACCGCAATCGGATATTTCTTCTCGGTGACTGCGCGCATCAGATGCCGCCGTTTCTCGGCCAGGGCATGTGCGCCGGCATCAGGGATGCAGCAAACCTGATCTGGAAGCTGCTGCTGGTGGAGAAGGCCGGGTTCCCCCGGCGGTGCTGTCCACCTACCAGGACGAGCGCAAGACCCATGTCCAGAACGTGGTCGCGCAGGCCAAGGAACTCGGCCTGATCATCGGCGAACTCGATGTCGAGGCCGCGAACAAACGCGATGCGCGTCTGCGCGCCGAAGCGCACCAGCGGGGAACCGACGCGTCATCGGCTCATCCCGCCGCTCACGCGCGCGGCCTGATCGATCGTGATCATCGCGGGGAGCCAACGCGCGCGGCCGGCTCGTTGTGTCCACAGCCTCGGGTCGAAACGGCGGACGGGCGGATCGCGCTGATGGACGATATTCTTCCGCCCGCGTTCCTCGTCATCTCCAGCACGATGGATGCCCAAGCGGCGTTGGGCGAACGGGAGACCGCGATATTGCGCCGGCTCGGTGCGGTTCGTGTCGTGCTGCACGCAGGCCCCGCCGAGAACGACGCTCTTGATCATGACATGATCACGCTCACCGCGAAGGACGCGCTGTTTGCGAATTGGCTTGTTGAAACCGAGGCGACGGCGGCGGTGGTCAGGCCCGATCGATACGTCTTACGGCGTCGCCAGCACCGCGTCGGATCTCGGCACGGCTTATCCGCAACCTGGAAGGCGCCTTGTTCGGTGAGCGGTGTTCGTAAGACGTGCAACACGATCTATGGGCGGACGCGGCTTGCGCACCACGGTCCAACCGACGAAGCTTGCGCACATGAGCCGTCCGTACCGGGGACCCGCGCCATGGACATCGATCTCGCCACATCCGGCCTTGGAACGGATCGCCGGATCCGATCCGCCGCTCGATACCATCGCGCATGGGCTCTATTTCGGCGAGGGGCCGGTTTGGGACCGCCGCAACAGCCGCTTCCTGTGGACCGATATCATCGGCGACACGATCTGGCAGTGGACGCCGGGGGTCGGCAAGCAGGTCGTCATCCACCCCTCAAGTCACGCCAATGGAATGACCTTCGACCGCGAAGGCCGTCTTGTCGTCGCAGGCTGGTCGGCGCGCACGATCTCGGCGCGTGGAGAACGACGGCTCGCTCGTGACCATCGCCTCCCGTTACCAGGGAAAGAAGTTCAACAGTCCAAACGATATCGTCGTGCGTTCCGACGGCAGCGTGTACTGGACGGACTCGGCCGGCGGCCTCGTGATTCCCGGCATGGTCGGCGAAGACCTGCAGCGGCAACTGGATATCCAGGCCGTGTTTCGCCTCACGCCGCAAGGCGAGGTGAAACTCACGGTCGAGGACACCGTCTATCCCAACGGATTGTGCTTCAGCCCGGACGAGTCGATCCTCTATGTCAACGACACGCGGCTCGGTCTCGTCCGCGCCTTCGACGTCAATGCCGATGGCAGCGTGCGCAACGCCGCGTCTTCCACACCCTGCACCGGCACCGAGGCCGGCGGTCGCCGACGGCATGAAGTGCGACCAGGAGGGCAACGTCTACTGCACCGGCCCGGGCGGCATCCATGTCATGGACGCGAACGGCGCGCTCATCGGACGGCTGCGTATTCCCGGCCATGCCACAGATCTGGCCTGGGGCGATGACGACTGGCGCTCGCTCTATGTGACCACCTACCACTTCGCGTCTTCCGCACCCGGATGAAACTTCCCGGCGTGCCGGTCTGGTAGGCGGCGGAACGCGCACGTCGCTCGGGCGGAGTTCCGAGTTGCCCGACGCCGCGCGCGGCCCGAACAAGAACCAGACCGGCCAGCGATGACCGCTCAACTGCGCTTGAGGCTGCGTCGTCCTGAAGGGTTCCAAGGCGTCGATGCGCTCGACCGGGTCGTACCGCCATTTGAAAAAGCGCAAGGTCATGCTCTCCGGGCGTAAGGTCAGGATCAGGAATCCGTTCTCCTTCGATCGTCGGCTGGACCTCGTCCACCGCTGAGTCCGGCAGGTGGTCATGCCACGGGTGCCGCGAAGAATGACGGCCACCTGTAACCGGCGGTACCAAGCGGACCGGAGAGAACGGAGGTGACCGGATTTTTGCTTGAGATCCATTCCACTCCCGTGGCGCCTGATCCGGGTTTCGCCGATCGCATGCAGGTCACCCGGAAATGAACAATGGAATGCGGCCGCGCATGGCGGAAGCCGCCTGCAGCAAGCGATCATGCTGTGCGCGCCAGACCCGGTTGCCAGTACGGCTTCCGGCTTGGCGGTGGTCACTCCGCCATCGGCTTCCATGTCCGCATACCATTCGCCCCACTTGCCTGCGCTCCAACCGGGCGGAGTAGATGGAATGTTGATCACATGCGCCGTGTCGGGCCGCGCCATGCGGTCGCTGAGCCAGGCCTCGACCTCGGGTGGCACGAATACCGCACTCGGCCCGTGCATGGTCGGGTGGCGCCGGCAGTCGTACATCAGCACCTCGGCAGAGACGCCCGTAGCGCAGCGTGCCGTAGCTCTCGAGACGCGGGCCGGCCGGTCCGCCGCGGAGGCAGAGGCCAATCCGAGCGGACGCATCGGGTCCGGCAGAAATTCCGGATAGTTGAGGTGCTGCGACGCACGCCCGGCAGCCATCACGAACGCGTCCGGAGGGAAGCTGATGAAACGATCGTCCGCCTCGTCGTTCTCGAAGTAGTCGTGGTCGTCTTGCATGAAGAACACGGGCGTCGAGCGGCAGAGCGCCGCATAGAGCGGCACGATCTGCGGCCCCACCGCCTTCTTGAGAACCGCCTCGTTCGGACTTCCGAGGACAGGCGCGGTTCGATCGAAGCGCCCAGCGATCGGCCGCCTCGGCGGACGACCCGATTGTTGCCGCGGCGCGTGCGTAGATCCCAGTACACGTGATCCCCGTTCGCAATGATGGCATCCGGCCGGAAGGACAGGCCGCGCCTTAGAAGGCGAACGCGTGGATACGGGAAGATGCTTGCCGAGCCCGTCGTGACCGCCCGCACAGGTGAAAATGAGCAAGCGCAGTTGCTTCGGTTGGTCGTCCGTGGCCGTGGAAGGTCGCGAGCGGCCGACTCGTCGCATAGCGGCCGCCAGCGTGCGTCCGTGAGGAACCAGCGCATAGGGCCGGCTCGGCTCCAAACCGGCGGCATCGAATTGCCAAAAAAATCCTTCGCGGTCGGTGCGCTCTCCCGACAATGGGCCGCCCCCGACATGAAGAAGGGGATGTCCTTCAACGGCTCATGGAACGATGCTTTCAGCAGAATACGATCGCGGCTCACCGTCGGCAGGAGGTGCGCGACGAGCCCGGCATTCCAGCCGTCGTCCGCCGCTCTCGAAGTCCCCATGCAGGTCGAGCAGGCAACAGTGAAAGCGCCCCGGTTGCGGCGGCACCGGCGAGGAGATCACGTCGTTGGATCATGTGCGTTGCCACTGCTGGAGTGATGCGAGATAGTTTGCACCGAGCTCGACGCGCGCATTCCGCAGGGGACCGTGGATCAGCCCGGAACGCTGATGCTTTCGTCCAACGCTTCCCGGTGCCCAGAATGGATTTTATGAAATCTTGTGCCCCAGAGTCATTTATGTGATGTCGGGAGATGTCCGCGTGCGGTGCGGCAGGAGCAGCCGAAGATGACATGGCAATTCGAGCTCGTCGCCGGCCCCTGCCAAGGGCCCACCGGCGGGGTCGTGTGCGCACTGGGCGGCGTGCTGTTCAGCGTGATCGACGAAGGGCTGATCCTTCGCTTCGATCCGGAGACCCGGGCGATCGCCGAATTCCGCCGCTACGCCAATCGCGTGAATGGCCTGGCCCATGGCCCCGGCGGCGAGCCTACGGTGCCCAGGAGGGCGGCCGGCGGCTGGTCGAGTTCACGCCCGACGGACGGCTCGTCGCGGTCGATGCGCCGCTCGACGGCAAGTACCACAACCAGCCCTGCGATCTCGTGGTCGACAGCCGCCACCGAGTCTGGTTCGCCGATCCGCGCCATGCGACGATCCCGTTCGGCCCCGCGATCTTCCCTTATCTCGACCACGCCTCGGTGCTCCGCCTGGAGCGCAACGACCGCCGCGCATGGGTGGCTACGCGCATCACCTACGACACCGTTTCACCCCGCGCGGTGCTGTTGTCGCCGGACGAGAAGACGCTCTATGTCGCGGACGGCGAACCGCGTCCGGACCAGCGGCGGGAGCTGCGCGCCTATCCCATCGGTGCTGACGGCAGCATCGGTCACCCCGCGGTGCTGCACACGTTCGGCGCGGACCATCGCGGCGCCCACCGCGGGATCGAAGGCATGTGCCTCGATGCGGGCGGGTAACATCGTCGCCTGCGGCGGATGGAGATCGCAGCGGACCCGGGCCGCTGATCTATGTGTTCTCGCCGCAGGGCGCGGTGATCGAGAGCCACCTCTTCCCCGCCGACAGCCCCAATCGCTGCTGTTTCGGCGGCGGCGATCTTGATACGCTCTACGTGACCACCGGCGGCGGGCACCTCTACCGCGCCAAGACCGCCGGACGTCAGGGAAGACGCAAACGCTCAACCTGAGGCGGATCATGACCGCGAAACGTCGCTGGTTTGCATTCGCGCTCGTTGCGCTGATGGTTGGCGTCGCCTCGCACTCCCACGCGCAGGACTATCCCAGCCGCTTCATTCGCGTGATCGTCGGCCCCGGCCCCGACATTACCGCGCGGGTGTTCGGCGCCAAGATCACCGAAGTGCTGGGCCAGCAGGTGGTGGTCGAGCCGCGGCCCGGCGCCGGCGGAACGATCGCGGCCCAGGCCGTCGCCGGTGCGCCGGGCGACGGCTACACCCTGCTGCTGGCGAGCGCGTCCTACACCATCAACACCGCCATGGGCCAAAGCCCGCTCGACCTCGGCAGGGACTTTACGCCGATCGCATTGGTCGCGACCGTGCCGTTCGTGCTGGTGGTGCATCCCTCGCTGGCGGCCAAAAGCCTCGCCGAACTCATCGCGCTCGCGAAGGCCAACCCCGGCAAGCTCAACTATGCGTCGTCGGGCATCGGCACGCCGCCGCACCTTGCCGGCGAGCTGTTCAAGTCCATGGCCGGCATCGACGTCGTGCATGTGCCGTTTCGCGAGGCGAACGCTGCGCTCAACGCCGTCGTGGGCGGCTCGGTCGAGATGATGTTCTCGATCGCCTCGACCTCCGTCGCGCAGATGAGCGGGAGTACGGTGCGCGGCATCGGCGTCACGTCGCTCACGGCCTCGCCGCTCGTTCCCGGCCTGCCTCGATCGCGCAATCCGGACTTGCCGGCTTCCGGTGATCGGATGGAACGGCTTCGTCGCGCCCAAGGGAACATCGCCGGCGATCATCGGAAAGCTCAATGTCGCCCTGCAGCGCGGCCTCGACGATCCCGAGCTGCGCCAGCGCCTGGCGAGCGGCGGGCTACGAGCCGGCGGCGCGCAATTCTCCTGACGAGTTCGCACACATTCATCCAGTCCGACACGACGAAATGGATCGCGCTGGTGGAGAAGACCAATATGAAGGGTCATTGATCTGTGGACATCTCGGAGACGGCCGAGGCACGCGCGCAAGCAGCCGAGCGCCTGCGTCGTCGAACGCGCGAACGGGCGATGAACAGACGAACGGTCATTCTCGGCCTGGTGAGCCATTGTCGCCGGCTTGGCCCTCGTTCTCGCATGCGCAATCGCTGGCGAGCCAGGTCCTTCCGTGGGTGGCGTGGAAGGACATTCCCACGATCGTTATCCTATCTGACCGAGGATGATTTCCGGGTACCAGCCATTGGCGAGGCGGTCGATTTCTGGAATGCCGAGTTCTCCCAGCTTGGAAGTCCATTCCGCTTGCGGCGCAATCGTGCATAGTCTTCAGAACGATCTCGGCCGACGACCTCCGCGCGTCCGAAAGCAACGCCGCGCATGGCTACGCCCTCTCTCCTGAACAGCATCAGGGAAGCGAACGCTGACGTGATCATCGTTTTGTCCGACGGAGGCTGGTTTCAATCCATTCACATCCCCTTGGCCAGCCCTCCGAAAAGTCCTGGTCGCAATCCCAAGCTTTCGGAAATATCCGCTCACGTTGTCCGGCCTCGCACGCAACGTGGTTGCTCACGAACTAGGGCATGCCGTTGGATTGGGCCACAACGATGATGCAACATCGTTGATGTGCGGCGGACGGCGCCCGGTGTCCACTTAGAGTTCCCAGACACGGATCTGCTCCGCTCACAATCTCGGAGAAAGCAAAGTTGCTCGAAATGTATCCGCCGAACTGGCAGCCGGTGCCGTCCAGGCGGTGGAAGGCGGATCCGCCGGCCCGCGCAGCGGGGTGACGGGTCTGAGATCTGCGAAAGCGAAGCGACGTTGCGGCATTGAATCGATTGAAGTGCCGAAACGAGCAGCACGCCGGAGGGGTGATCATGTCGAGATGGACAGCGAACATCGCGATCGCAGCTGTAATCGCCGTCGTGCTCGCTGGCCAAGCGCACGCGGAACCCGTGAAGATCCGTGCGGGATGGGTGGTCGCGCCGGCGTCCCTTATTCCGGTCCTGTTCGCCAAGCCGGGCCTCGCCCGGCACCAGGGCAAATCCTACGTGCTCGAGCCGGTCTATTTCAGCGCCTCGCCGGCGCAGATCACCGCCATGTCGGTCGGCGAGCTGGAGATCGCCGCGCTCGGATTCTCGAGCTTTCCGTTTGCCGTGCAGAACGCGGGCCTCACGGACTTGCGCATCATCGCCGATGAGATCCAGGACGGCGGCAAGGACAACTTCTCCACCCATTACATGGTGAAAAAGGATCCCGGCATCGCGACCGTCGCCGACCTCAAGGGCAAGGTGCTGGCCACGAACGGCGTCGGCACCGGCGTCCACATGGCCATGCGGGCGATGCTGCAGAGGTCGGGCCTGCAGGACAAACGCGACTATACCGTGATCGAGGCGCCGTTCCCGACCATGAAGGCGGTGCTGCTCGATGGCAAGGCCGACATGATCGTGTCGACCACGCCGTTCGTGTTCGATCCCGAGCTGCAGGCCAAGGCGCGCGTGCTGTTCACCCAGCGCGACGCCATGGGAACCTCGGAGCTGTCGTTCTGGACCGCGCGCCAGGGCTTCATCGGCAAGAACCGCGCGGCCATGGTCGATCTGCTGGAGGATCTCGCTGCGCGCCGTGCGCTGGTACCTCGATCCCGTCAACCGGACGGAGGCGATCGACATCCTTGCCCGGTTCCTCAAGCAACCGCCGGCGCGGTTCGAGAGCTGGATCTTCACCAGGAACGACTTCTATCGGGACCCTAATGGGCTGGTGAATCTCGACGCATTGCAAAGCAATATCGATTTGATGCGGCAGCTCGGCATCATCAATGCCGAGCTCGACGCCCGCAAGCACGCCAGCCTCGATCTCGTCGGAGAAGCCGCACAGCGGCTGAAGTGACCGCGCAACGACAAAACCGTCGCATTGATCGACGCTGCGGGCTCGTCTAATAGCGTTGGGATACACAGCCTGCACCCAGCGATGCGACATCCGTCGTGTCCCTTGGTACGGGCCCGATCGGGAAGACCACATGATCCGCATTTCGGCAGTTCTGGCGTCGATCCTTGCTCTCGCAGCCGTCGGCCCGGCGAACGCGGACTACCCCGACAAACCCGTGCGCGTGATCGTGCCGGTGGCGGCCGGCGGCGGCGTCGACGTGATGGCGCGGCTGCTGGCGCAGAAGCTCAGCGAGCGGCTCGGGCAGCAATTCGTGGTGGAGAACCGCGCCGGCGCCGCCGGGGTCATCGGCACCAAGGCGGTCATCGCCTCGCCCGGCGACGGCACGACGCTGCTCTACACGCCGAGCAGCCTGTCGCTGACCGTCGCCGTGCACAAGACCCCTCTACGACGTCGCCAAGGATCTCACGCCGATCATCAATGTCGCGGTGAGCCCCTATGCGCTGGTGGTGCATCCCTCGCTTCCAGCGCGCGATCTCAAGGAGTTCATCGCCTACGCCAAGGCCAATCCCGGCAAGCTCAGCTATAGCTCGGCCGGGGTCGGCAGCGCCTCGCATCTCGCCGGCGAGCTGCTCAAGACCATGGCGGGCATCGAGATGGTCCACGTTCCGAACAAGGGCATGAATCCGGCGCTCATCGATCTCATGGGCGGCCAGGTCCAGGCGCTGTTCGCGAGCGTGCCCGGCATGCTGTCGGAGCGATCGGAACGGCTGCGTCCCATCGCCATGGCCGAAAGCAAACGGTCGGCGCTGCTGCCGGACCTGCCGACCATGGACGAGCAGGGGCTCAAGGGATTCGAGGTCGGCAACTGGGCCGGGTTGCTGGCACCCGCGGGCCTCGATCCCGCGATCGTGAAGAAGCTCCATGGCGAGATCATCGACATCCTCGCCAGCGCCGACGTCAAGGAGCGCATCAAGACGCTCGGCTACGACGTGATCGCCAGCACGCCGGCGGAGTTCGGCGCGCAGGTGAAGAACGACGTCGAGCGCTGGAGCGAAGTCGTCAAGCGCGCCAACGTGCCGATGAATTAACGAGAAGGCGCGCCGCGACCGCACAACCTGCTCGCGGCTTCCAGCGCTTCGAACGCACCTCAATAAACGCGATGCAAGCGGCGGCTCGCCGCGCACCAGCACCCGCTCGACATTCTGCCAGGCGGAGCGGAACAGCAGCGCCGAAGATTGGCGCGTGACGCCGGCGATGTGCGGCGTCAGCAGCAGCCGGCGCGCGCCCTCTCCGGCCAGCGTGAGCAGCGGATTGTCGGCCACGGGCGGCTCGGTCGAATAGACGTCGACGGCGGCGCCGCCGAGGTGGCCTGAAGCGAGGTGCCGCGCGAGCGCCGCTTCGTCGACGATGCCGCCGCGCGCCGCTTGAACAAGGACCGCGCCCGGTTTCATGGCTGCAAGCTCGGCGTCACCGATCATGCCGCGCGTCGCCGCGATCAGCGGTACATGCAGCGTCACCACGTCGGCGGCGCGCCAACAGCTCCCGCAGCGACATCGATCTTGCGCCCAGCGCCTGCACTGCAGCGACGTCGCGGGGCGCCGGATCGTAAAACCGATGCGGCAACCCATGCGTTGAAAGGCCTGCGCGACCGCGGTGCCGATGGTGCCGAAGCCGACCACGCCCACCAGCAGGCCCTCAATCCCGGGAGGTTGTCGGCCAGCATGCGGCTGCGGAAATCCACGTAATGGCCTTGGCGGATCTCGCTATCCGCCCAGGCGAGGCGACGCAGCAGCATCGAGGCCGCTGTCACGGCGTATTCGGCGACCGCACTGTTGCTCGCGCCGGGAACATTGGCGACCGGAATGCCGAGGCGTGTGAGCGCGGCCTCGTCGAGCCGATCGACGCCCGCGCCGGTGATCTGGACGAGGCTCAGGCGGCGGTCCTCGAACAGGGCGGCTGCGAGCTTCGGGCCGACGGCGGGAATGACGAGGGCGGCCGACGCCTTCACGCGTTGCGCCAGCGCCGGGTCGTCGGGCTTGCGCATAGCTAACCCGGAGCGACGCCGGCGGCAGCGCATCGACGCGCGCAAAATCGGCTTCCGGCCGCAGGCAGAGAACGTCTGACGCCATCGATATCTCAAAAACTCGGGAATTCCGCGGTCCCGCGGTGACGTCCGGAACCGGGAAGAAGCACAGCAGCACGAGCGGCACGCTTCCGGTGTTGCGGGTCATGTGCTTCTCGCCCGGCGGGATGAGGACGATGTCGCCCGGCTTGACCGCAATCTCGCCGCTCTCGGCGACGGTCGTCCCCTCCCCGACAAGCACGTAGATGCATTCCTCGAACTCGCGATGCAGGTGCGGACCGCGCGGCTGGTCGCCGGCCTGCGGTACCGGGATCTCCGCGATGCGGAAGGTCACGCGCGATCCGATCTCTCCACTCACCGGCTCGAGCGAGGTGCGGCCGGGCAGTCCCAGACGCTTCGCCTCGGATTGCTTGAGCAGACGCGCCATCAGCCCACCTGCCTGCAGCTGTTTCAGTCTCGGCGCTGCCGCCCTGCACCGCATCGAGCTGACGGAAAATGGCGGCGGCCTCGCGTGGCGATGGCGTCGGCGATGTCGCCGACCATGCGCGTGACCCTTCTCGGCAGTCGCGTGCTGCGGGCTGCCGAACCAGCCGGTCGGCGCGATCGAGCGGATGTCGGTCAGCACCGGCTGATAGCTGCGCGTGCGCCGCAGCTTGTCCATCTTGTGGCCGTGCGAGTGATCGGAGGAATACTCGATGCGGTCGAGATGCACGAGCTCGGGCCGGTGCGCCAGCACCGCCAGCGCCTCGATCTCGCCGCCGTGGGTGAGGCCGTTGCAGCTTCCGCCGTAGAGCTCCTCCGCGACGTAGCAGGCCTGCACCGTGAGCACGGTCATGCCGTGGGTCGCGGTGGAGCGCTTCGGCGGCGATGGCGAGCGAGGGAATGTTGCCCTCGTGCCAGTTCGATCGAGCATGAGGTATCTGGCGCCGTGCTTGGCGGTCGACGCGCAGGTCTCGATCACCACGCGCATGTAGGTGTCGGGCGTGAGCGTGATCGTGCCTTCGAACGGCATGTGCATCGGCGTGACGCCGAGCGGCGTGGCCGGCAGCACCAGGCCGTCCATGCGTTCCGCCACGCGCTGCGCGATCATGTTCGCGGCCAGCGTATCGGTGCCGGTCGGCAGATGCGGCCCGTGCTGCTCGACGCTGCCCGCCGGCAGGATGACCAGCGGATTCTTCTTGAACTGCGCCGCGATCTCCGGCTGCGTCAGCTCGGCGAAGATAGCGGCTAGGCAGCATTGCGGCTCCTTTCCGCCACGTGCCGGCGCGCCGTCGCGATGACGTCGGCGAGGCGAACCGCTGCGCCCGTTCTGCTCGATCGAGCGCAGCGCGGCGTAGACGACGGCGAGCGCGATATTGCCGTTGTCGGCGCTGAGCTCGTTCGCCCTTGCCGCTGCGGCAGCTCTCCGCGAACATATCGAGCTCGGCGCGGAACATGTCGCTCTCCGGCACCGTCAGCTCCTCGCGCTTGCCGTAGCCGTCCTTGCCGCGCTGGATATAAAGCGTCGAGGTCTGGTGCAGCTTGCTCGGGCGTGTCCCAGGTGCCGAAATCGATCTCGTAGTGCATCAGGCCCTTGGAGCCGAACACCCGCACCGCGAACATGCCGGGCGACGTCCAGCACGCGCCGACATAGCCGATCTTGCCGTCGGCGAACCTGAGCAGCGTCATCGACTGATCGTCGACCTCGGCGCCGACCGGCGAGAGCTTCGATGCCATCGAGCTCGCTTCGACGATGTCGCCGCCGAGATAATGCAGCACGTCGAACTGATGGATCGCGAGCTGCGACAGCGGGCCGCCCGGCGCGCGATCGCTTGTACCAGCGCCAGGTCTGCGGCGTGAGCTCGAGCGCCCGCTCGTTGGAGAAATTGGCCTCCATGAAGGCGACGCGGCCGAGCTCGCCGCTATCGATCGCTGGCACGGATGCGCCGGATGCCCGCCATCAGCCGCGCGCTGTGGCCGACCGTCACGGTCACGCCGTATGCTCTCTTCCAGCGCCGCGATGGCGAGGCCCTCCTCCAGCGTGCTGGCGATCGGCTTCTCGGTGTAGACGTGCTTGCCGGCCTTGGCGACCTCGCGCGCGAGCGGCAGATGCTGCTCGTTGGGAACGGTCAGGATGACGCCCTCGATCGCGGGATCGGCGAGCATGGTGCCGAGATCGGGCGCCGCCGCCACGCCTGAACTCGCTGCGCGAAGGCGTCGCGCTTCTCCTGCGAGCGGCTGTAGGCCGACACGATCTGGAGCGCTGCGACTTCGACGCCGCGCGCGTGAGCACCTTGGCCCAGCGGCCGAGCCCGACAATGCCGACTTTGGTTACATTCATTGCCTGCGTCCGATTGCCAGCCGGTCTTCGATCCGATCTGAAATGTGACCATACGATTATTGGCGACTCGGTCAATCCAGCGGACGCACGCGTCCGTCGGCTTTCCGTCAGGTTTGGAATTGCGCACGCCGCCACTCGAGCGCGGCCTTGAGGCCGTCCGCCTGCACCCGGCGGCCGAATTCGCTCCCCACTTCGGTCTGCGTGGCATAGAGCGACACGAACGAATCGACCCCGGCCTCGACCGCGGCCCGAAAGCCCGCGATCTCCGCGCCGCGGTTGATCACGCGCTTGCCCCATCGCAGCGCCTCGGGAGCGATCAGCGAAAGTCGCTTGGCATATTTCATGGTCTCGGCGCGCAGATCGGCGGCGGGAACGATGCGGTTCACCATCCCGAATTCCAGCGCGGTCTTGGCATCGATCATGTCGCCGAAGAGCAGAAGCTCGCGTGCCCGCTTGAGGCCGACGAACCAGGGCATCACCATGAGCGGCCCGAGATGGGAAAATCTCACCTCGGGCTCGCCGAACTTGGCATCGTCGGCTGCGATGGTGAGATCGCACATCAATGTGAGCTCGCAGCCGCCGCCCAGCACATGCCCCTGCACCGACGCGATCACCGGTTTCCGCGTCGACCACGGCGCCATTCCAAAATCGAAGCTGCGATGCAGCATCGTATCCCACGTATTGGGATCGGCGGCGCCGCTGTCGCTTGCCGCGGTCCGGCGAGTGGCCCAGATCGAAGCCGGCCGAAAAGCTCCGCCCATTCGCCCGCAACACGATGACCGAGGTCGCGGGCTCTTTGTCGGCGCGGGCGAACGCCGCGATGATCTCGTCCTTCATGACGGAGTTGATGGCGTTGAGCTTGTCCGCGCGGTCGAGCGTGATGATGCCGACCTTGTCCTCGGTCTCATAGCGCACCATCGTCGCCGGCATATCTTCTTGCATCGTTGGCATTGCAACTCCTCGTCGATAACAGTGATCATGGCGAGCGTAATTGAAGCGCGTCAATGCGCGTTTGACGATCCGACTCTGTCGCGAGGAGCCTGGCCTAGGCCCCGCACAGCAGCCCGGTCATGTCGTGAGCCACTGGGTCCAGCGCTCCCGGATCTGGGCGAGCCGCGGCGCGATCCAGGTGGCATCGTGCTGGAACGAGACCTTCTCGTTCTCCGGCCATGCCGGCGTCTGACGCAACCGCGCCTCCGTCATCAGGGCGCGCGCGCCGGGATTGGCCGGGCCATAAGGCAACAGCATCGGCGAAATCGGCCTGCGGCTTGGCCTGCGCGACGAAGTTGCAGAATTCCCAGGTCTGCCTTCGCGTTGGGATCGCCTTTCGGCACCAGCAGGTTGGCATAGTAGAGTTCGGCGCCGTTCCAGACGATTTCGAGCGGCACCTTGTCCTCGATCAGATCGACGGCACGCGCGCTCCACATCGCGATGATGTCGACCTCGCCATCGCGGATGAGCTGCTGCGACTGCGATCCCTCGCGCCACCACACTTTGATATGCGGCTTGATCTCGCTCATCTTGCGGAAGGCGCGGTCGAGATCCATGGGATAGAGCTTGTCGATCGGCACACCGTCGGCCAGCAGGGCGAAGGCGAGGCAGGTGAAGGAACGGTCGAACAGGCAGCGCGGGCCTGGGAATCTCTCGACGTCCCAGAAGTCGGCCCAGCTTTGCGGCCCACCGTTGGGGAATTTGTCCTTGCGATAGACCAGATTGGTGCCGAGCGAATAGCTGGTGATGCCGTATTCGCGCACGATGTGCGGCGGCAGCTGGTCGGTCTTCGCCGCCGCCTTGTCGACCTTGTCGAGCAGTCCCTCGAGCACGGCCTGGCCATATTCTACGTCGCCGAGGTTGACGAGATCCCACTCGAAATTTCTGGTCTGCACCTGCGCCTTGAGCTTGGCGAACGAGACGCCGGGCACGGTCTTGATCTGGACGCCGGTTTGCGCCGTGTAGGGGTCGAAGAACGCCTTTCTCCAAGCGGTCTCCCACACTCCGCCGTAGGAATTGACGTAGACCGTCCGCGCCTGCGCGCGCGCGCCGGGTGGATGATCGCGGGGCGCCGAGCAGCGAACCGGCGCCGAGCGCCAACATCCCGCGGCGCGAAATTCGAGGTGTCATTCCATCCCCCATAAGGCCACGCGAACCGTGCGGTGCGGACCCACCTAGCAGTAGATGGCTCCAGCCCGCAGCACATGTTACATCATCCGACAGATGAGCAAAGCTGCGCCGATGCCGGCAGTCCGGGGGCTGACGTCCCGCGATGGCTTGACCGCATGGCTGCTGGTCGCCCCGGCAGCGGTATGCATCGTCTTTCTGTTCGTCGTTCCGATCGGCTATGTGCTGCTGCTCAGCGTCACCGATCCGACGGTCGTCGCTCGATCACTATCGCCGCCTGCTGACCGTCCCGCTCTACGCCAACGTGATGCTCAACACGTTCAAGACGTCGTTCATCGTCACGCTCGCCTGCCTCGCTCTGGGCTATCCGCTCGCCTACGTGATGGCGCGCGCGCAACGACGCGGTCGCGGTCGTCCTTCTCGTCGTGGTCGGCTTGAGCTTCTGGACCGGCTTCGTGGTCCGCACCTATGCCTGGCTGGTGATCCTCGGCAACAAGGGTCCGGTGGCGGCGACCTATGCCGTCGCCGGATGGGGCAAACCGCCGCAGCTCCTGTTCACCTCGTTCAGCTTCGGCCCTCGGCATGACGCACGTCCTGCTGCCCTACATGGTGTTGGCGCTTTATGGCGTGATGCGGAAGATCGATCCCGTCCTACCTACGCGCCGCCGAAAGTCTCGGCGCACGCCCGTTCGGCGCGTTCCGGCTCGTTTTCCTGCCGCTGAGCCTGCCGGGCGTCGTCAATGGCTGCGTTCTCGTGTTCACCATGTGCCTCGGCTTCTACATCACGCCGATCCTGCTCGGGACGCCCAAGGACATGATGATCTCGCAGCTGATCAGCCAGCAGATCGAGGACCTGCTGGCCTGGGGCTTTCGCCTCCGCGATCGCCGTCGTTCTGCTCGCGTCGACGCTCGTCCTGCTCGGCATCTACAATCGCTTTGCCGGTCTGGATCGGCTGTGGGGATGACCGCCATGATGACTGCCATGGCGCGCCACGTCCCGCTCCTGCTCGCGTGGATTGTCGCGCTCTTCCTGGTCGCGCCGTTGGCGATCATCGTGCCGATGTCGTTCTCGAAGGCGGTCTCGTTCGAGTTTCCGCCGCCGGGCTACTGGACCGGCTATTACGCCCAGTACTTCGCGAGCCATTCCTGGCTCGAGGCCACCGCCAACTCGCTTCATCATCGCCTTCGGGTCGATGGTGTTCACGCTGATCGCGGCGCTGCCCGCCGCGTTCGGCTTCGTGCGCTATCGCTTCCGCGGCAAGAGCGTCCTGAACCTGCTGATGATGCTGCCGCTCATCGTGCCCGCGGTCGTGAGCGCGCTCGGCTATTACAGCTTCCTGAGCCCGATGCGTCTCGTCGGCACCCATGCCGGCATGATCATCGCGCACAGCGTGTTGTCGATACCGGTCGCCTTTCTGGTGATCGCAGCGGCGCTCAAGGGCTTCGACCGCAACCTCGAACGTGCCGCCATGAGCGCGGGCGCGGGCCCGCTGCGCACCTTTCTCTGGGTGACGCTGCCGGTGCTGCGGCCCGGCATCCTGGTCGGCGCCCTGTTCGCGTTCCTGCACTCGTTCAACGAGGCGGTCGGTGGCGATCTTCATCGCCGGCCGCGACGCGTCGACCCTGCCCAAGAAGATGTTCAGAATCGATCCGCCTCGAATCCGATCCCGTGATCGCCGTGGTATCGAGCCTGCTCACCGGGGCGGTGCTGCTCGGCGTGCTGGTCTCGCTGTTCTTTCGCCAAAGAACCGCCCAAAGGTCCGCAAATGCAGCTTGATCCTCTCGTCAAACCCCGTTCGGTCGCCATCGTCGGAGCCACGGATCGCGCAGGTCCCGGACGCATCCGTCGTCGAGTCGCTCGGCGCCATCGGCTTCTCCGGCGCGATCTATCCCGGTGAATCCCAAATATCAGACCGTGCTCAATCACGTCTGCTATCCGAGCCTGACCGACCTGCCGGAAGCCCCCGACGTGGTGGTATTCAGCATCCGCAAGCCGCTCCTCCCCGAGCAGGTGCGGCTTGCGGTGAAGCGCGGCGCGCGCGCGGCCGTCATCTACGACGCCGGTTTCGCCGAGCTCGGCGAGGATGGCGCGCGCCAGCAGGCCGAGATCGCGGGGCTGTGCCGCGAGGCCGGCATGCCGGTCTGCGGGCCGAACTGCATGGGAATTCTCAACCCGACGGCGCGGGTGACCACCTACAAGCAGACCCTGATGGACACCAACGGGCTTGCCGGCAATGTCGGCTTCATCTCGCAGAGCGGATCGGTCTGCATCGCCATCCTGTCCGATCTGCGCCGCTACGGCATCAGCCTTTCGGTCTCGGCAGGCAACGAGGCCGTCACCAGGACGGTCGACTATATCGAATATCTGATCGACGATCCCGCGACCAAGGTGATCGCGACCTTCACCGAGACCGTGCGCGAGCCCGAGCGCTACGTTGCCGCCCTCGACCGCGCGGCCGCGGTCGGCAAGCCGGTGGTCGTGCTCAAGGTCGGACGCACGGAGCGCACGCAACGCGCGATCACCAGCCACACCGGCGGGCTCGCCGGCGAGATCGCGCGTGTTCTCCGAGATGCTGCGCGCCCATCGCGCGATCGAGGTCAGCCGACCTCGACGAGATGACCGAGGTGCTGGCGGTCTGCCAGGGCGAGCGCTGGCCGCGCGGTCGCGGGATCTCGGTCATCACCGGCTCCGGCGGCCTGGCCGAGATGATCCTCGACAACGCCACCGCCGCCGGCCTGGACCTGCCTCCGCTGTCGAGCGCGGAGCGCGCCGAAGCCGAACGGGTGATCGGCCGCATCACCGGCGACGGCAATCCGTTCGACGCCTGGGGCAACGGCGACTACGCCGTCAACCTGCCGCACGCGATGTCGGTCGTGGACAAGAGCGAGCGCATCGACGCCGTCGTCTATTGCGCCGACACCAGCAACGAGGGCCATGTCGGGCATCCCGGCCGCGTGCTGGAAAACGTGAAGATGCTGGCGGACGCCGCCAAGGCGTCGCACAAGCCCTATTACCTCATGAGCTCGCGGCCCGGTGTGATGAACGCGCAGCAGGCCAAGGCCATGCGCGAAGCGGGCCTCGTGCAGATCGGCGGCACGCGCCAGGGCCTCGGCGCGATCGACCGCATCGGCCGCTACATGATGCCGCAAAGGCCGCTGCGGAAACCGGCCAGGCGCGCCGGTCGCGCAACTCGCCGACGTCCTTGCCGGCGAGCGACGGGCCGTCGTACCATCAACGAGTACGAGTCGAAGCGGCTCGCTGAGCGCATTCGGCGTGCCGGTCACGCGGGAACAACGCGCGTCGCGACGCTCGACGAGGCGACGCACGCCGCCCGCGAGCTCGGCTACCCCGATCGTGCTCAAGGCGCGTCTCGGACGACATTCCGCACAAGACCGAGCTCGGCCTGGTCGCCGTCGGCCTCGCGAGCGACGACGACCTCGCGCGCGCCTTTGCACGGCCTCGCAGCGAGCGGCTCGACCGGCTCGAGCCTCGACCGTCCGACGCCGCTTTCCTGGTGCAGGAATTCGTCGCCGGCGGGGTCGAGGTATTCGCCGGCATCTCGCGCGATCCGGATTTCGGACTCGACGCTGGCGTTCGGCATGGGCGGGATCGCGATCGAGATCACCTCGCGACTTTGCGCTCCGCACACTGCCGCTGCGCGAAGGCGACGCCGAGGCGATGATCGCCGAGACGCGCGGCGCGCGCCATGCTGGACCGATCCGCGGCCGGCCGGCGGCCGACGTCGAAGAGCCTCGCCGCCTGCCTCTATGCGCTTGCGGACTTCGCCTATCACAATGCCGATATGCTCGACGAGATCGATCTCAACCCGATCAAGGCGCTGCCGCGAGGCCGCGGCTGCGTCGTGGTGGATGCCTTGATCGTCGCGAGACCGCCAGCGCGAGGATGATGCGTGACCTATCTTCTGCCTGCGCAAGGTCGCCAAATCGTACGACGGCAAGACCAATGCCGTCGACGATGTCTCGATCGAGATCGAGCGCGGGGAATTCGTCACCTTCCTGGGGCCGAGCGGCTCCGGCAAGACCACCACGCTGCTGATGATCGCGGGATCTCGAAACGCCGACCGGCGGCGTGATCGAGCTGGGCGGACATGATCTGACGCTGAGCAAGCCCTACGAGCGCAATATCGGCATGGTGTTCCAGAACTACGCCCTGTTCCCGCACATGACGGCGGCGAAGAACGTGCTGTTTCCCGCTCAAGATGCGGCGTTTTCCCAAGCGCGACATGCAGGCGCGCGCCGAACGGATGCTCGCGCTCGTGGGCTTGAGCCGTTTGCCGACCGGTATCCGCGCGAACTGTCCGGCGGCCAGCAGCAGCGGGTGGCGCTGGCGCGCGGCCTCGTGTTCAATCCCGATGTGCTGCTGCTCGACGAGCCGCTCGGCGCGCTCGACAAGAACCTGCGCGAGCAGATGCAGGTCGAGATCAAGCGCATCCATCGCGAGATCGGCATCACCATGATCTATGTGACGCACGATCAGACCGAGGCGATGACGATGTCGGACCGGGTCGGCGGTGTTCTCCAACGGCAAAGTCGAACAGATCGGATCTCCGCTCGAGGTCTACAACCGGCCGGTCAACCGCTTCGTCGGAGAGTTCATCGGCGACAGCAACTTCTTCGCCGGCCGCGCTCGATCCGTCGCGTCCCGGATGGATCGAGCTGTCGGGGATCGGCCCGGTGCGGATCGCAACGCAGGCGATCGCTGCGGCGGGCGAGGTCGAGCTCATGATCCGACCTGAGCGCCTGCGGCTCGGCAGCGCGGAGGGCGACGGCGCGGACAACACCTTCGACATGACGGTGGACGACGTCATCAACTACGGCGATTCCCTCCTGGTGATCGGCAAGACGCACGGACTGCCGTTGCGGGCGCGCATGGTCGGCGGCGCAGCCGACAAGTTGCAAGCCGGCGCCGCATTGAAGCTCGCCTGGTCGCCGGCCGACGCGCACGTGCTTCCTCGCCCACCTAGCCGGACGCGCCGGTCCGCTCGTGATGATGAGCACAGCGCCATGTTGATGACCGGCAAGGACTATCTCGAGAGCATCCGCGACGGCCGGCGCGGTCTATGTCGGCGGCGAACTGGTCGAGGACGTCACGACCCATCCGGCGTTCCGCAACGCGGCGCGACTCCTTCGCCATGATCTACGACCGCAAGCGCGCGCCCGAGAACCGCGACGTGATGACATTCGAGGAGGACGGCGAGACCTTCTCGTCCTACTTCCTGCTGCCGCGCACGCGCGAGGATCTGCAGCGCCGGTTCGAGACCCATCGGCGCATCGCCGTCGTGGACGCACTGGCCTGCTCGGCCGGTCGCCCGACAACTTCCCGAGCTACGTGAGCGGACTGGTCATGGACCCGGCGATGTTCGACCGCATCCGGCAGGGCTTCGGCGACAACATCCGCAACTACTACCGGCACATGCGCGCGAACGACGTGTTCGCCTCCCACACGGTGACCAATCCGCAGGGCTGGCGCGCGGCGAGCCCGCGGAGAGCGCGAACAACGCGCGATCGCCGACGCTTGCGCGTGGTCGCCGAAGACGACCGCGGCGTCACCATCAACGGCCTCAAGATGCTCGGCACCGCGTCGGTGTTCTGCCACGAGACCTGGTGCGGCAACCTGCAGCCGGTCGCGCCGGGACAGGAGAAGGAATCGATCACCTGCGTGGTGCCGCTGAATGCGCCTGGCGTGAGCATCTGGTCGCGCAAGCCCTATGAGCGCTACGCGGTGAGCGAGTTCGACAATCCGCTCGCCACGCGCTTCGACGAGACCGACAGCGCCGTGCTGTTCGAGAACGTGAAGGTGCCGTGGGAGCGCGTGTTCTGTCACGACAACGTCGAGATGACGCGCGCGATCTACATGCGCACGCCCGGGCCACGCGATGGCCAACCACCAGGCCAATGTGCGCTTCCTGGCGAAGCTCAACCTGCATCGTCGGCATCGCGAGCAAGCTCGCGGAGATGAACAACGTCCAGCACATCCCGGCGGTGCAGTTCACGCTCGGACGGCTCGCGGCCATGCAGGCGACGCTGGAAGGCCTGATCATGGGCCAGATCAATTGCGGCGAGGCGCAGGCTGCCGGGCTATCACACCGTCAACCGCCGCTACGTCTATGCCGCGCTGCATTGGTGCACCAATCACCACGCCGAGATCTGCGACACCGTGCGCGAGCTGATGGGCGCCGGCGTGTTCCAGATGCCGGCCGACGTGTCGGTGCTCGACGACGAGCGACACGCGCGACGCGTTCGAGACCTACTGGTCGGTGCCGGGACAATCGGCGAAGGACCGCATGAAGCTGCTCAAGCTCGCCTGGGACCTGCTCGGCTCCGACTTCGCCGGACGGCACATGCAGTACGAGAAGTTCTACGCCGGGCCGGGCTTCGTGATGAACAGCTACAGCCATCTCACCGCGCCGTGGAAAGACTGGACCGGCAGCAGGTGGACGAACTGCTGGCGAGCTACGACGCGCCGAGCCGCCGATTGACAGGATCGGACCAGCCCGATCGGTTGTGTTCGAGCGCCGGAAGCGGCTAGCATCCCTGGCATAAACACTTCCCGCCCAAATCACGCATTCCGCTCTGATATCGTCCAAGCAATATCGTCCAGAAGGGAGACTCCTGATGCCGGAAGAAGCAACGCAGGTGCTGGCACAATTTGCAGCCGCACTGACCTACGAGCAGCTTCCGGACCAGGTCAAAGAGCACTGCAAGAACCTGTTGCTCGATGCCCTCGCCTGCGCGCTCGCCGGCCACCAGGGCGAGGAGACGCAACAGGTCGCGGCGCTGGCATCGAGCCTCGCGCAATCGCAGCGAAACCAGCGTGATCGGCGGCGACCGCCTCTCGCTCGCCGGCGCGACGTTGCTCAACGGCTATCTCGATCACCGCCGTCACCATGTGCGACGCGCATCGCTCCACGCATGACCCACGTCACGCCCGGAGGTGATGCCGCCCGCCCTGGCGATCGCCGAACGCGACGAGCTGTCCGGGCCGCGATCTGCTGGTCGCGATTGCCGCCGGGCTGCGAGGCGACGACGCGGATCGGCGATCGGGCTCGACTATCCGGCGTTCCGCGCCCGCGGCTTCCACGGACCCGGCGTGCTCGGGCCGTTCGGCGCGGCGGCTGCGGTCGGACGGCTGCGCGGCTTCGACGCCGAGACCATGGCGAAGCGCATTCGGCCTCGCCGGGCAGCCAGGCCGCCGGCACGTTCGCCGCGTGGGGAACGCCGACGGTGAAATTCCACCAGTGCCGCGGCGCGCTCTCCGGGCTGTTGGCGGCGCTGCTCGCCGAGCAGAAATTCGTGGCGACACGCGAGTTCCTCACCGCCAAGGACGGCGGCCTCTACAACAGCCTACGCCAACGGCGGCAAGCCCGAGCTCGTCGACCGCCGATCTCGGCCGGCGCTGGGAGCTCGAGCAGATCGCGCTGCGGCTGTGGCCGTCGGCCTCGCTCGATGCAGGGCATGAACACGGCGCTGTTCGACCTCGCTCGAGCAGCACGCAGATCGAGCCTGCGCAGGTCAAGACGGTGCGCGTGACGCTGGGCCAGACCGCTTTCGACATGCACGGCAAGCTTCCCGAGATACAAAGGCAAAGTTCGAGGCGCTGCATCTCCGGCCATTACGCCGCGGCGGTGATCCTGCACGACCGCGCGCTCACGCTCGCCCAGTTCGAGCCGGCGCGCTACGACGATCCCAAGCTTCGCCGCTTCGCCGAGAGCAGCGTCGAGTATCCGGCTCGATCCGGCGCTGACCGGCGTCGCAGGCGCGCGGTCGAGATCGAGATGGCCGGCGGCAGCGACGCTTGCAGGCGCGCTGCGAGCATCCGCGCGGCTCGTTCGAGAACCCGCTTTCGCGCGCGGAGATCGAGGACAAGTTCCGCACCTATGCCAGGGACCGGATCGCGGCCGCCCGCATCGACGGAGGTGATCGCGGCGGTCAATCGTCTCGGAGGATCTGGCATCGGTGCGGAGCTGATGGATATGCTGCGCCACGGTTCGTCGCGGACCAAGGGCGAGCGCGCGCGCGTAGCATCGTCATCCCGGGTGCGGTTGATCAGTCGCCAGTTGCTGCGCATGAGCCGCGCGATCAGCGATCGCGCGGCGGCGTATTTCCCGGTCAGCTGCGGCGTGGTCACCTCTTTTCCTCCCTTTGTTCGCCATGTCGAGCCGCGTCTCGCGTCCCCATGTGCGCTTGAGCTCGTCGCGCACGTGGAAGCGCAGCCGCCCGAGCCCGTCGGTCTCGAGCTCGACCACGTCGCCGTCCTGAAAGGAGCTCAGGCCGCGGTGATTGGTGCCGGTCGCCAGCACGTCGCCGGGCTCGAGCGTGTGGATGGAGCTGACCCACTCGATGCAGCGCGGGATCTTGTGGGCCATGTCGCTGGTGTTGAAGTTCTGCTTGAGCGCGCCGTTGACCCAGAGCCGCACCTGCAGCTGGTGCGGATCGCGGATTTCGTCGGCGGTGACGATGTAGGGCCCGATCGGCGCGAACGTGTCGCGCGACTTCATCTGGTAGAAGACGTTGCCGGGCGGCGGCAGGCCGCGCGCCGAGCCGTCGATGAAGTTGACGTAGCCGAACACGTAGCTCATGGCGTCGGCGGCCTTGACGTCTCTTCGCCCGCTTGCCGATGACCACCGCGACCTCGGCCTCGCCCTCGAAGATGCGTGGCGGGCACGTCCGGCAGCACCATGGTGTCGCTCGGGACCGATCACCGCGTTGGGCGACTTGTGGAAGGCGTTGATCGGCGCGGGCTCGGTGCGCGTGCCGTCTTCCATGTAGTTGACGGCCATGCAGTCGATATTGACCGGCCTCGGCAGCGGCGGGCGGATCTTCACGTCGGCAAGCGGCACGCCCTTGCCGCGCGCCGTCGCCTCCTCCAGTCGCGGCCGATACTCGGCAAAGCGCTCGATCAGCGCCGTTGATCAGATCGTGCGGCCCGGTATGCGCGATGTCCTGCACCACGGCCGAGACGTCGACGACGGCGTCGCCTTTGATCACGCCGAGCTTGTAGTCGTCGAAGTACATCAGCTTCATGTCGTTCTCCAAGGAGAGCGGTATGGATTGCCAGAATCCAGTTGGCGATGTGACGGCAGATCAGCGATGTCTGCGGTTACTCGGCCTTGATGGCGTTGACCTCCGCGATCTTCGAATAGAGCTCGATCTCGGTTTCGATCCGTCGCTGCAGCTCCTCGGGCGAGGACGGCGCGGCCAGCACGCCGGTCTCCGCCAGCCATTGCCTGACGTCGGGCAGGTCGAGCGCGCGCCTGATCTCGCCGTTGAGCCGATCGATGATCGGGCGAGGCGTTTGCGGCGGCGCCGCCAGCCCCAGCCACGACATCAGCTGCTATGCCGGGCACGGTTTCCACCATGGTCGGCGTATCCGGCATCAGCGGATAGCGCTGCCGGCGACGACACCGCGAGCGGCCGCAACTGGCCGTTGCGGATGCGCGGGATCGCCGAGGTCGCGGTATCGATCATGGCATCGAGCCGGCCGCCGATCACGTCGGTGAAGGCTGGCACCGAGCCGCGATACGGCACCGCGGTCATCTCGACGCCGGCGCGGTTCTCGATCCATTTTCCGAGCAAGTGATAGACGCTGCCGCCGCCGATGATGGCGTAGTTCACCTTGCCGGGCGCGGCGCGCGCCCGATCGATCAGATCCTGGAAGCTTGCGATCGGCGAGTTCGGCGCGACCAGCAGGAACATGGGATAGGCGACGACGCTGGTCACGAAGGCAAAATCGCGGATCGGGTCGTAGGGCAGCGATTTCATCACCGCGGCCTGCGTGGTGAAGCCGCCGGTCAGCATCGCCAACGTATGTCCGTCCGGTGCCGACTTCGACACCATCTGGTTGCCGACGATGCCGACCCCTTGGGTGATGCTCTCGACGATCACCGGTTGGCCGAAGCGTTCGGTCAGCTTGTTGCCGAGCGTGCGCGCCACTGTGTCGGAGCTGCCGCCGGGCGCGGTCGGAATGATGATCCGCAGCGGGCGCATCGGCCAGTTGCCGGTTTGCGCTCTGGCCTGGCGGCGCCACCGCGAGGGCGGCAGCGCCGAACAGCAAGGCTCCTTCGCGTCGGCGCCATCCTTGCTCCTCCCGATGCGACCTGTTTGTTTTGCACAGCGCCATAACAAGCCGCTGCCGGCCGCATTGCGAGGAATTGTCGCGCATCGCCGCGCCAGCGTCCAGCCGGGACGCCGTCGGGCCAGCGCCGATGATTGCTCGAACGGCGAATTAGGCGTATCCTGAATCAGGGTCAGCAACAGTTCTGCGCTGGCCAACAATGAAAGCGCACGAACCGACTAGACGGGAGACGCCACGCCATGAATTCCCAGTCCCGCATGTACGATGTCGGCGGTGTCCTGCTGGCGCGTCCGTTCAAAGCGCGCCGGCTCGGCCACTTCGCGCTGTGGCAGACCGATCTCGAGATGGCGCGCCGGCTCTACGTCGACGTGCTCGGATTTCGTCACACCGACACGGTGGAGCGCGACGGCAATCCGGTCGCGGTGTTCACCTCGCATGGGACCGATCACCATTCGCTCGCCGCCATTCACGCATCGACCGCCGAGGGCGTCCGCAAGGCGCACTACGAGAACGGCGTGGTCGTCAACCAGATCTCGTTCCAGGTCGGCACGCTCGAGGAGGTCGCCAATGCCCACGAGTATTTCGCGCAGCGCCAGGTGACCATCAGCCGGCTCGGCCGCGATTTTCCCGGCAGCAACTGGGCGCTTTACGTGCTCGATCCGGACGGACACCGCATCGAGTTCTACTACGGCATGGAGCAGATCGGCTGGGACCGCCGGAGCAAGCCGGCGGCGGCCTATCTGCGCGAGGTGCGCAACGGCTTCGCGCTTCCCCAGCCCGCCGAAATGACGGAGATCATGAATTGCGAGCGCAGCGGCATCGACCTCGACGCCGGGTTCCGTCCCACCGAGGACCTGCCTTACGACTATTGCGTGGGCGGCGTGATGTTGCAGCGACCGTTCAAGGTCACCAGGATCGGCCCGGTCAAGCTGTTCGTCTCCGATATCGACGCGTCGGAGCGCTTCTACACCGAGCTTCTCGGCCTGACCAAGACCGAGGAGGTCGATTATCGCGGTCACCGCTGCGTCTTTCTCCGCTGCGGCGCCGAGCATCACAGCATCGGCCTGTATCCCGATGGCTCTGCGCCAAGAGTTCGGCCTCGAAGCCGCAGACACGCTGATGAGCATCGGCGTGCAGGTCGCGACCTACCGACAGCTGAAGGACGCGATTGCGCTTCCTGCAAGCAACAGGGGCTGCGCTTCATCGACAGCATCCCGTTCGACCTTCACCCCGGCATCGACTACGCCGCCCACGCCATCGGACCGGACGGACATTGTATCGAGCTCTATCACGCGATGGAGCAGATCGGATGGGACGGCCGACCGCGGCCGGCGGCGCAGCGCCGCCGTGTCGATCCGGACTGGCCGCAGGCGCTCGACGCTTCGCCCGACACCTATGCCGATCAGACCTTGCAGGGCCCGCTCGGATAGCAAGCGCTGACTGCGAGGCGCCGATCCATGTTCCGCAAACCAGGGTTGGCTAATCCGCGATCACAGCGATGGCGTTGATCTCGATCAGATAGTCCGGCGACGTCATCTTGCAGATCTCGACCATGGTCGAGGCCGGCGCCGGCGGCTTGAAATATTCGCGCCGCACTTTGTGGATCTGGTCGAAGTGCTCCATGTTGCGCACGTAGACATCGACCCGGCAGATGTCGTCCATGGTGCCGCCGGCCTCCTCGACCGCGGCCTTGAGATTCTCGCAGACCTGCCGCGTCTGCGCTTCGATATCGCCGATGCCGGCAATCGTGCCGTCGGCCCGCCGCGACGTCATGCCGGAAATGAACACCAGGCGGCCGCGCGCCTCGACCATGGTCGCGTGGGAGAAATGCCCGGTCGGCTGGCGGATCTTCGACGACGTGATCTGCTTCTTCGGCATGCTGTGCCTCCTGGAGAATGAATGGGACTAAGCCGCCGCGGCTCTCACGACGCGCGCGCTTTGATCTCGATAAGGACGTTGCGATACTGCCAATCGCTGCAGTTGAGCAGCTCGTGCGGGATGCCGGGTTCGCGCCAGATCACCTCTCCCGGCTTCTCCCGGGTTTCGCGGACGCGCCCGTCGTCGAAGGTCATCTCGTTCTTGGCCTGGCGGTCAGCGGCACGATGAGATACGGCAGCAGATGCTGGTGCCACGGCTGCCGCTGGCCGGGTTCGAGCGCCAGGCTCCACACCCGCACGAATTCGTTCTCGAACACGATCTTGTCGCCGATCGGTCCCAGGGTGCGCGTGGTTGCGGTGTCCGCGGCCATGATCGATCTCCTATCCAGTGCTGCACGCCATCGGGCGCCCGACCACCTTTCGGTATAGCTCTTCGGCGCATCCGCCGCGCATCGGCGTCATCGCCGCGATGTGGTCGTCGGGCCGGACCAGAACCAGGGTGTCGCTCGGGCAGCCCAGCAGCTGATGGAACCGGCCGCCGACGTCGAACAGCGAACGCTCGCGCAGGCCGCCGTCGAGCGGCGCATCCCGGTGAGACACCACGAAGTGTTTCAGGCCGGGAATGTCCGGGGGAATGTCGGGACGGCGTCTCACATCGGTGAAATACAGCGCGACGAAGCTGTCATCGACAAGATCATGCAGCCGCAGCGGACGACCCTTGCGGCCCGTGCAGGGCGGCATCGGGAATGCGGTCGCCGACGCGGAACGGCCCGCGATCGGTCTTGACCATGGACCAGTCGCCGGCGTCATCGACGCCAAGCCGCACCCCCAGCATGGTCCGGGTCGCGGCGTTGGCCCATGCCGTGCCCGACATCGCCTTCACGTCCGCCGCCTGTCCGGCCATGTATTTGCGCGCGGCTTCCGCCATCTCGCCGGAGCCTTCGGCCGCCACCGGCCGCTGCTCGCGCGCATAACCATCGAGCAAGGCATCGCCGGCCCAGCCCCGCGCCACCCAGGCCACGCGCCAGGGCAGGCTGATCGCATCGAGAATTCCGGTGTTGAGGCCGAGCGCCCACATCGGCGTGATCAGATGCGCGGCGTCGCCCATCAGGAACACGCGATCCCGCCGCCATTGCGTCGCGATGCGGTGGTGGATGCGGTAGACGATGGTGTTGAGGATTTCCATCTGGTCGACGGGACCGATGAAACGAATGACCTTGTCGCGGAATTCGTCCGCGCCCGGCTCGGGAACGCCGGGGCCAAGCGGATACAGAAACCGCCAGCAGTGCGGCTGGCGCACCAGGATCATCCACTCCTGCGGGTCGGCGAAGTAGGCCAGATACGGGTAGTCGCGCGGATTGGCCACGTCGAGATCGACCTTGACGTCGACCAGCAGGCATCGCACGTCCGGACGACTCGCCTTCCACCGCGACACCGAGCTGCGAGCGCACCGTGCTGCGCCCGCCGTCGCAGGCCAGCAGGTAAGAGCCTTCGACGTCGCGGGTGCCGTCGGGCGTCTCGAAACTCGCGACCACACCGTCGTCCGATCTGCCGGAATGACGTCAGGCGATGCCGCAGATGGAGCGCCCCCGGCCTGCGCTGATCGATGGCATCGTGCAGGATCGGCTCGAGGTGATGCTGGGGCATGTTGATGACAAAGGGATAGCGCGTATCTTCGCCGAGCAGCGCCGTTTGCACGGACGGCCGCGCGGTATTGGTCGCGCGCTCGACGTCGCCGATCTCGTCGACGCGCAACGCCTTGGCAGGACCCGGTCGGCAACGCCATAGCGCCGGAAGGCCTCGAGCGTTCGCGTCAGGATGGTTCCGGCCTTGGTGTCGCGCGAAAGCTCCGCGTCGTCCTCGAACAGCAGGAACGGCAGGCCGTAGAAGTCGAGCCCGAGCGCCGTCGTGAGACCGACCGGGCCGGCGCCGACGACGATGATGGGCTTGATGCGGCCGCTCATCGCTCAGGTGTCCTGCGCCGCATAGGCGAAGTCCCGGCTGATGATCGAAGCGGTCATCGTCGCCTGCTCGGACAACAGGAAGAGCAGCGGGCCGACGGCATCCTCCGGCTGGCCGACACCGACCGAGGCGCGCCAGCGCGCATCGTCCGCCCCGGCATTGGCTTCGCGGTACTGGGCCGTATCGATCACGCCGGGGGCGATCAGGTTGAAGCGCACGCGATGCTGCGCGATCTCCTTGGCCGCGCTCTTGGCAAAGGCAATCAGCGCCGCCTTGCTCGCGGCATAGGCTGATGCTCCCGGCCAGCCCTGGTGGCGCGAGGCCGGACGTGAACGCGATGATGCTTCCGGACCTGCGCGCGATCATGCCGGCGACGACCGCCTGGTAACACCAGACGACGCCGGAAAGATTGATCCGCATCACCCGATCCCACTCCGCCGGATCCATCTCGTGAACGAGCGACCTCGGCTGAATCGCCGCCGCGCAAACGAGGCCGTCGATCCTGCCGAAATCGCGCTCGACCGCGCCGAGCGTCGCGAGCACCTGCGCGCGGTCGGAGACGTCGAGGCGCCGGGTCGCAATCCCTGGAACATCGGACAGAGCCGCCATGGCCGCCTCGTCGACGTCGCAGACGACGACGCGCGCACCGGCCTGGGCGGCCGCGCATGCCAGCGCCTGGCCGATGCCGTTGCCGCCGCCGGTGACGACGATCACATCTCCCTCGGCTTCGAAGCGCGCCCGCATGGTCAGGGAGACCTTTGCCGCGAGCAGCGACGATTCGAAGTCGCCGAGGCCGACACGGGTTGCGGTCTCGACCAGACTTTTCATGGTCTGGGCATCGAGGCGGCAGACGCTCGCGCTTCCGTTGCCGCGTGGCCCAGACAAGCTCTCCCGGCGCGTAGATCCGATCGACGCCGGGGCCGCGTTTCGATCCGCTCACCCGCGCCGCCTGATCCCGCACCCGTTGCGCGAAACCGGTCGCCCACCGGGAAGTGACCGGCGTCGATCGCCAGAAAGAAGTGCGCGCAGCGATAGGGCTCCGCGGATCTCCGTAGAGCGGGCGGACTTCGGCGCCGACCGCGCCATCCGAGAGGCCGCCGCACAGGAGATCGATGACGAAGGCGAGGCCGAACCCTTCGGTCCCGCTGCCGGCAACAGCATGCCCTTGATCGCCGCAGCGGGATCGGTCGTCGGCCGTCCCTCCGCATCGATCGCCCAATCGTGCGGGAATGCGCTGGCCGGCCGCTGCCGCCAGGCGAACTTTGCCCATGGCGGTCGCGCTCAGCGCCATGTCCGCTTCCACCGGAAACTCGCCGGCCGAGGGAAGCGCAATGGCGATGGGATTGTTGCCGACCAAGGCCTCCGCGCCGCCCGGCGCCGGCATCAACGGGCGGGTGCTCGACAGCACGATGCCGATGCAATTGTGCTCGGCGATCATGCGGGCGAAGCGTCCGGCCGTGCCGAAGTGAAAGCCGTTGCGCACGACCACCACCGCGATCCCGATCTCTTGCGCCCGCGCCACCGCGAGCTTGACCGCCTGACGCGCGGTCAACTGACCGAGCGCATTGCCGCGCATCGATGACGATCGCGCCGCCGCGGTCGCTGACCACCTCGCCGGCGCTGCGGGCCGACACCGAACCCTTGACGATGCGCTCGATATACATGGGCAGCAGCATCACGCCGTGGGACGCGATGCCCTCGAGGTCGGCGGCAACCAGATCCGTCCGCCACCACCTCGCGCGTCCTCGGCGGCGATCCCGACGGCCCTGAAGATATCGGCGACGGCCGACGCGAGCCGTTGCGCATCGATCGCAACCGTGCCCGGCGCCGGCCGGTTGCGCCGGCATCAGCGGGCATCCTCGTCGTTGGCATACCAGGACGGCCGCTGCGGATAGTGCGGACCGTCGTAGATCTCGACCACGATCGTCTCTTCGTGCGCCAGCGTCGGTCCGTGCACGTTGCCCTTCGGGTTCCAGTAGAACGAGCCGGCCGTCAGCGTGACGCCGGTCTTGGTGTATTCGTACTTGCCCTTGAGGCAGAACATGAACTGGTTCGATGCGTGCAGGTGCGGCTGCGGAATGCTCGCGCCTTTGTCGAACTTGATCAGCGCGATCGATGATCCGCCCTGTTCGTCCCGCCACAGCATCTTTTCCGAGACGCCCGGCAGCGACTTCGCCCGCCACGGCATGTCGTTGCTTTGCAGGAGGACCTCGTCGAGGCTCGGCATGCCGGCAGGCATCGGCATCGCGGTCTTCTGATCGGTCATTGTTGATCTCCGTTGTTGTCCTGACGTCATCTGTCTCTTGAACGAGGCGCGGTCATCGGATGGGCCGGTGACGTCGTGTCGCGTCCTGGATCTGCATCAACCGGCCCTTGAGGCTGTCGATGTGCTCGCGCATGGCCGCTGCCGCGCGCTCGCCGTCGTGCTTGGCAATGGCATCGGCGATCGCGGCGTGCTGACGGGTCGTCGCCTGCACGTCCATGGTCTGCCACAGGTGCAGGTACCAATAGCGGATCGATCGCTCGTGCAGTTGCTGGGCGAAATCGCTCAGCACGGAATTTCCCGCGCGCTCCGCGAGCTTGCGATGGAACGCACGGTCGCAGGCGATGAAATCGTCGATGCCGGGACCGTTCCTGGTGTGCTTGGTGGCGTTGGCGAGCGCCAGCAGCTCCTTGCCGTCCTCGGCGGACACTCGGTCCGGCCGCGGCCTTGGCGAGCTCGGCTTCGACCGCCGCCCGCGAGTCGAGGATCTTGATGATCTCCGAGATGCTGTCGGGCAACACGACCACGCCCTTGCGCGGCATGATCTCGACCAGCCCTTCCAGCTCCAGCCGCTGCAACGCCTGGTGCACGGGCGTTCGGCCGACCTGCAGCAGACCCGATATGGCGGCCTCGTTGAGATACTGGCCGGGCAGGAAATAGAGCGTGATGATCTTCTCCTTGATGTCCTCATAGGCCTTGGCGACCAGGGAGCCGTGCTTGATCGGCGCCTTCCCGACCGTGTCATCGCTCGCGCACGGCGTTGGCGCGCGATGCCACAAGTCGAGGCGTCGCTGCAGGCTGCCGTCGTCGTGCGTTTCTAGCCATTCGAACCCATGTACCCAGTTTCAGTTTCGTCCTTCAGTGCCGCGCCGGCGCCGGCGGCAGCCATGGCGCCATCATCCGCTCGCCCGCGCCGACCAGCGCGTAGGCGAATATGCCCAGCACCGACAGGGCAAACAGCGCAGCGAATGCCAGCGGCGTATCGAGCTGCGAGGTGGCGCTGAGCAGCAGGAAGCCGAGCCCCTCGCTCGAGCCGATGAATTCTCCGATCACCGCGCCGATGACCGCCAGCGTGATCGCGACCTTGGCGCCGGTGACGATGAACGGCAGCGCCGCCGGGCAGCTGAACCTTGAGGAAGATCTGCAGCGGAGATGCGTTCAGGCTGTGCGCCAGCTCCAGCAGCTCCTTCGGCGTGGCACGCAACCCGGCGGCGGTATCGACGATGATGGGAAAGAACGCGACCAGCCAGACGATCGCGAGCTTGGATTCGAGGCCGGTGCCCAGCCAGACCAGGATCATCGGCGCCAATGCCACTTTGGGGACGGACTGAAGCGCGATCAGGAGCGGATAGAACATCAGGTTGAGCGGCCGCGAGTTGGCGATCGCGACGGCAAGCGGAAGGCCGACCACCAGCGCCAGCACAAATCCGTACAAGGTCTCCTTCAGCGTGATCCAGCCTTCGCTGAACAGCAGGTCGCTCCGGATGATCAGCGAGCGCAGCACCTTGTCCGGCGACGGAAGCACGACCGTCGGAATGTTGAAGAACCAGCACGCCAGCACCCAGACGGCAATGATGAGCGACGACGCCGGCCAGCGGATAGAGGAGCTGCGAGACCAGACGCGACCTCATGGCGCCGCGACCTCTTCCGCCGATCGGCGCGATCACGCCGAGCGCCTCGCTTGCAATCCGTTCAGCCGAGGTGAACGCCGCGCGTGAAGCGGACCTTGCTGGCTGCGCGGATAGGCCAGCGGGATCGGTATCTCCTTCGCGACCCGCGCCGGGCGTTTGCTGAACACGACGACCTTGTCGGAGAGATAGACGGCTTCCGAAATCGAATGCGTCACGAACAGGACCGACGCCTTGGTCTCGTGACGGATGCGAAGCAGCAGATCGTTCATCTCCATCCTGGTGAGCTCGTCGAGCGCGCCGAACGGCTCGTCCATCAGCAGCAGCCGGGGCCGGTGAATGAGGGCACGGCAAAGCGCGACGCGCTGCTGCATCCCCCTGACAACTGATGCGGCCGCGCCGACAGGAACGCGGTCAGTCCCACCAGATCCAGGAGCTCGAGCGCGTGGCGCCGCGCGCGCGGCGTCGTTCCTTCGCAGGATCTCCATCGGGAACAGGACGTTGTCCAGGACGTTGCGCCACGGCATCAGGCTCGGCGCCTGAAACACGAAGCCGTAGTCGCCCATCGGCCTGGTGACCTCGCGCCCGCCGATCGCGACCGACCCCGCCGACTTCGCGATCAGCCCGCCGACGATGCGCAGCAGCGTGGTCTTTCCGCATCCGCTGGGCCCAGCAGCGCAACCAGGTCGCCCTGCTCGAACTGGAAGCTGGCATCGTCCAGCGCCACGACCGGCTCGAGCGCCGTCGAGCCGAGCTCATCGACCTGAAAGACCTTGCGCACGTTCCTGATCACGCCGAACGCCATCGACCTGTCCGATTCCCACCGGCCCGAAACTTGCTTCGAGAAGGTCGCGGCGCGCCCTCGCGACGAGCGTCCGCCTGCCGCACTTGAGTATCACGTGAAATATCTTATGATATTTCGAAGGTCAAATGCCGCCGCGGCGGGCGCGCCCGTCTCCGCGGACGGCGCAGACGAGCCCGTCCGCACATCAGGGAGATCCACATGCTTCGATCGCTGATCGCACTCGTGACCGCACTTGCCGCCGGCGCGACATCCCTGCTGTCCACCGCCGCGCAGGCGCAGGAGCGCGACCTCAAGTTCGTCCTCGATTTCATCAGCCTGGGGCGGCATGCGCCCTGGTACGTGCGCGCTCGGCAAGGGCTATTTCAAAGACGAAGGCCTCAACGTGACCATCATGCCGTCGAAGGGCACGGCGGACGCGATCCGGACCGTCGCCACCGGCGGCGCCGAGCTCGGCTTCATCGATATCCCGAGCCTGGTCGCGTCCGGCAGCGCCGGCGTCGGCGGTGAAGATCGTCGCGGCCAACTACCAGAAGCCGCCCTACTGCATCTTCACCTTGAATCCCGGCGCCAACGTCACCGAGCCGAAGCAGATGGCGGGCCTCGAGCTCGGCTCCAGCACGGCCTCGTTCGTGCCGAAGATCTGGGCGGCGTTCATGGAAATGAACAAGGTCGACAGCAAGACCCTCAAGGTCGTGAATATCGATGCCGCCTCGCGCGTACCCATGCTCGCGGCCGGCAAGGTGCAGTCGATCGATCAGTTCCTCATGAGCGAGCCCGCCATCCGCCGCGCGGTGACCAATGCGAAGCCGGTGTGCCTGTTCGCCGGCGACTACGGCCTCGAGATCTACGCCAACTCGCTCGGCGTCTCGGAAGACTTCCTGGCGAAGAATCCCGACGTCGTGAAGAAATTCGCGCGCGCCGCGCTCAAGGGCTGGAAGGACGCGCTGGCCAATCCGGAGGAAGCGGCGAGGATCGAAATCCAATACGTGAAGGCGCTCGATCCCCAGATCGTGGTCGAGGAGATCGCGATCCTCAAGCGCATCGCGATCACGCCCGATGTCGAGAAGAACGGCTTCGGCTACGTGTCCCCCGAGCGCATGAAGAACACCGTCGACTTCATCAACAAGAACATCGAGGTGTCCGGCGACAAGCTCACGGCGGAGCAGATCTACCGTCCGGGATATCTCCCGGAGACCCCGATCAAGCCGTAGCTCAGTCCCGCGAGCCCCACCTGTAAATAACAGGAAAAATACAGGGCGCGGCGTTGATGGATAGCCGCCGGCGCCGGCAATACGCGATGGCTCGGCGCGGCATTCGGCACGCAAGCGCAGCCAGGCGCCGCCGGCAGCCGGCGTCGGTTGGACACATTGGGGTGCGACCCCGAAGCGGTGCACTCCTCGAATTCACGATGCCAAACAACACAGCTCCTTCTCATTCCCGCGACGCGCGTCGGCGCCTGGGGTGTCCTGTGCAGAAGACGCCCTCATGAGGTGAGGATGTGAATCTTATATTATAAACTCGTTGAAGTAGTCAATATCGTTGTCGCGACGTAGCCGCGAGTGGGGTCTTCTTTGCCAGCTCCCGCTCCCTCGAAGCCCACGTCGCCTCACAGCCGATAGCCGAAGATGTCGCAATCGGTGCGCGCTTCGATGTGGCGGCCGAAACGGTATTTCAACTCGGCGCGCGTCGAAGGGCGGCTGCTCGAGCTTCTGCTCCGCATCAGAGAACGGCTCGACCTCCAGCACCACGAAGGTATGGCCAGCCATGTTGCCGGCCACCAGCGTCGGAAGATCGTGCTCGAGCGCCGGCAAGGTGGTGAATTCTGAACACCCGGTCGAGGCCCATGGCGCGCGCGATCGCGGCGTAGTCGTTCTGTTCGACGTTCGGCAGGCCGGCATTGAGGTCGCGCCGTAGGCGCGGTTCGACACCAGGAAATGCGTCAGGTTGGGCAGGTTCATCTGCCGCTCGACCACTCGACAGGCCGGTCGCGCGCGGGCGGATGGCGCGGTCGGCGCATGGGATCCGCACCGCCGATGCGCATCGACCCCGAGGGTCGAATCCGCCCGCGGGCCGGACCGCACGTGTGAGCCACCCTGCCGCTCATCGCTCGTTCAATTGTGCACGATCAATTCGGTCATAAGCGTATCGGCTCGACCATTCTGTGCAAACACATTTTTGCGCAGCCATGAGCGGAAAACAGTCAAATCCGCCCGCTGGAGCAAGCCATCATGCCACGCCGCCTGCGCATTGATCGATGATCGGCCCGCGGCAAATCGTCAAACCGCCGCGGCGCGCCTGGGCGACACCGCCCTTGCGCGGAGGCTGCGCGCATGCAGAACGGAGATCGCTTTGTCGGCGACCGTGCGCCAGCCGCGGAGGCCGCGGATGGCCTTAGAAAAGGCCAGGGTGCGGATTTCAATGCTCTCGCGCGGCCGCGCGTTGGCGGCGACGTCGGGTCGTCGAAGGCGGTGTGGGCAGACCAGCGCGCGCGGCCGTCCTTCGACGAGTCGTAGACCTTGAACACCAGCGCCTCTCGCGCCGCATGCGCGGCAGCCAATACCAGCGGTGCTCGGGATTGTAGGTGATGGCGTAGGTCTGCCCGATGCGGTTGGGATAGCGCCGCTCATTCACCACGAAATCGTCGGGCGAGATGCTGCGAGCGTCGCAGATCGCGAGCGGAAAGCTCTCGACCGGATGGCGGATCGGCCGCCACACCTGCACGATCGCGAAGCGGCGTTGCAGGCAGATCGTCGGCTTCGTCCGGAAGAAGGTCGCGCACGCGCTGCGGCCCGACCATTCGGTGTAGTCGTTGTGCACGCGGCGCACGACCTCGCGGATCTTGCGCGCCTCGCGCTGCTTCGTCATCGGCGGTGCGCAGCGTGTGATCGAACACCACCACGCGCGAGGCGCCGCTCTCGGCCTTCACCAGCGCTTCCATCTCGGGGTAGTAGACGCCGGCGCATCTCGTCCTCGTCGAAGAAGTCGGCGACCTTGGTATCGTGGCGCACGAAGCGGAAGCCGTCGCGATCGAGCGCGAACGGCTCCGCATGCAGCCGGGCATTGTGGATCGGCACCTGGCGGGGATCGACCGTGCCGCCGGTGCGCACATCGGTCGCACCCGGACCCGCTGTCTGCGTGAACAGCTTCTCACCATTATTGACGATGTAATTGACCGTGGCGTCGATGGTTTCGCTGGCGGTCTCGCGCTCGATGACCTCAACCATGGAGATCTCCTTGTTCGGCTCGCAGCCGGTGCGGCATGTCGGCCGCGGATCGTTGCCGTTGGATATAGGTGCACGGATCGCGCGCTACAATCCAGAATACCATGCCGGAGCAGTGCTGACATGCCGCCACCGCTGATCTCGATCGATGCGCGCAGGCCAGAAGGAAAATGCTGCTTGAAGCCGGTCATGCGGAATGTTCCTCTACGGCGACGGCCCGCTCTAGGACATCCGCCGCGCCGCGTGTCCGAGCCCGCGTAACCACAATCTGGAGGAATAGCCGATGACTGAATACAAATACGATTTCGTGAAGGTCAGGGTGCACGACGGCATCGCCTGGACCGCGCTCAATCGCCCCGAGAAGCGCAACGCCATGTCGCCCGCGCTCCACTACGAGATGGATGACGCGCTGGCGCGGCTCGAGGTCGACGACAACGTCAAGGTCGTGGTGGTGACCGGCGAAGGCGGCAACTTCAGCGCCGGACAGGATCTCGAAGAAGTTCTTCCGCGAGCTGGAGAAGGATCCGGCGGAACGCAAGAAGGCCGCAGGCCGCCGCCAATCGCTGGAGGTGGGAACGGATCTACGGCTACGACAAGCCCACGATCGCCATGGTGCACGGTTATTGCGTGGGCGGCGCGTTCATGCAGCTGCTGGCGTGCGATTTCGCGATCGCGGCCGAGAATGCGACCTTCTCGCTCTCCGAGGTGAACTGGGGCATTCTCCCCGGCGCGCTGGTGTCGAAGGTGGTGTCCGACATGGTGCTGCCGCGTCACGCGCTCTACTACGCCTGCCTCGGCGATGCGTTCGACGGCAAGGAGGCCGCGCGCATCGGCATGGTCAATTTTGCCGTTCCGCCGGAAAAGCTCGAGGCCGCGACCACCGAACTCGCGGAGAAGCTGATGAAGAAGAGCGCCGCCGTGCTGCGCGCCACCAAGCAGGCGATCCGGCATGTACGCACGATGGATGTCGCGCAGGCCTACGATTACCTGGCCGAGAAGGGCAAGGCGATCAAGGTCGCCGACAAGGAAGATTCCTACAACACCGGGCTGCGGCAATTCCTCGACGAGAAATCCTACAAGCCCACCTACGAGCCGTTCCGGCTCGGAACCATGCTGACCGACCAGAGGCCGAAACCGGCGGCCAAGAAATAATGAATACGCCGACCGGCTCGACATCACGTGTGGCTCCGCCCCGCGCGGGACCCTACCGCCGGCTCTGAAATCCGGGTCTCCGTTCCGCGCGGAACGGAATTGCACGGGCTGACGAGCCGAACGCGAAAAATCTCGCCTCGTTGCAGGGAGGACATTCATGTTCCGAAGATCGCTGGTCATCGCCGGCCTGGCCGCGCTTGCGGTCGGCGTCGTGAGCGACAGCCGCGCTTGCCCAGTTCTACAGGGGCAAGACCATCACCATGATCATCAACTACCCGGCCGGCGGACCGTCGGACATCGAGGGACGCATCATCGCGCAGCATCTGCCCGCGCACATTCCGGGCAAACCGACGATCGTCATCAAGAATGTGGGCGGCGCCGGCGGCGTGATCGGCACCAACCAGCTCGGCGAAGCCGCTCCCAACGGCGAAACGATCGGCTTCTTCACCCTCGACATCATCGCGCAGCTCCTGAGCAATCCGGCGCTGCGCGTCAACTACGCGGATTTCGTGATGATCGCCGGCGTGGAAAACCCGCTGGTGGCCTATGCGCGCAGGGACATTCCGCCCGGTCTCAAGGTCGCAACCGACATCATGAAGGCCAAGGACTTCAAGGCGCTCTCGCTCAACGTCCAGAACAGCAACACCATCAACCAGGCGCTCTCGCTCGATCTTCTTGGTCTCAAATATCAGGCGGTCCCCGCCTTTCGCGGCCTGAAGGAGGTCGAAACCGCGATCCTGCAGAACGAGGGACAGTTTGCGAACACGTCGTTGCCGGGCTGGCGCGGCTCGATCGAACGGAGCATGGGCAACATCGTCATGCCGTTGTGGCAGATCGCGGCGCGCGCCAAGGACGGCAGCTATCCGCGCAGCCCGCGCGCTTCCCGATTTGCCGACGTTCGAGGAGTTCTACGCCTCGGTGAACGACGGCACAGAAGCCGTCGGGCTTCTTGTACGAGGTGCTGCGCGCCAGCAGCGACCCGCTGGTCGCGATGTTCCGCACCGCCCTGATGCCGCCGAAGTCCGCCCCGAAGCGGTGACGATCATGCGCGCCGCCTTCGTCGACCTGTGGAAGGACCGCGATTTCATCCGCGACTACGCCAACATCGTGAAGACCACCCGATCCTCGTCACCGGCGAGGAGGCGCAGGACATCGTCGCCGCGCTCGCCAGCGTCAAACCCGAGATCAAGGCCTTCCTGCTCGACTACAGCAACAAGCTGGTGAAGTAGGCCGCGTCGCTTTAACCACCAAGGACTTCGACGCCGGTGTCGTTGCCTCTTCGGCAGTCTCACTCGACAGCCCAACGCAAAGTAAGGATTCCTCACAACGCGGCGGCGAAGATCCATCGCGCGATCGGCACCAGCACTCTCCGCCCCCACGCTGCGCACGAAAAGGCGCGCGCAGATCGGGCGGCGCATCGGTCAGCCGCGTTCAGTTCGTCGCGCAAAGACCAATGTCCCAACGCCCGAGCGACCGCCACGTTTCGACGCCGACAGCGCGTGAAAGAAATTCCGGCCGAATGAGCTCGCGACCGCCGAAGTTGCGTCCCGGACGGGGGTCGCCAACGGCGGCAGCGCGCGACACGGCGTGACTTGCGGGCGTCGGCTCCCGAGCACACAACCAGCGGACGGTGACGTGAATTGGCCAGAGATGATTTCGGACCGACGGCTGGACGAGTAGTAAACAGAGGCGCCAAGCGTGCAGCCGGATCGAACAATCGTGCCGGTCGCGAGCCCGTACAGGACGACGGGCGGGCAAAAGAACCATGCCTGGACCATCAGGAAATGGTCGGCCCCGGATGCCCGCGGGATCGCGGCTTTCTGCTTATAGATGAAGTCGCAGACGCCATAGCAGACCATCGCCCAGCGACGGCGTGGGCTGTGGGCTGGCTCATACATCGCATCGCTTGATCTCGGATATTCCCCCTACGTCGGCAGTTCTGCCGCGCGCGCGCTGGCAAGGCGCGACTGCAGGCGCGCGGGATCGCCGCGCGCCATGCCGCACTCCGTGCCGACGCCGTCGACGCGGACGTGGCGCCGGGCGGCGGCGAGGCGGGCCGGCGTCGCCCGTCGCGTCGTCGTGGTGGATCGAGGCCGAGATAGAGCTCGGTCTCGTCGCGCGAGCTGCAGCCTCTCGAGCGGCGCGAAATAGGCGTCGTCGGTGCGCCGCTTCGGCACCGGCATGTGAAAGAACTGGATCGGGCGCGCGACCCCGGCGGTGATCGCGTTCGACGATCTCGACCATGATCCCGGCGTCCTTCGGCTGCACCATGTGCTCGTCGGCCGGGCTGCCGTAGCACAGGTGGTAGCCGAGCTCGATCGCGGCCGGCACGGCGTCGCCGATCTTCGATCAGCACGTCGATCGTCTCGATCCGGAAATCGACCGGGCCCGGCTCGTAGTAGCCCTCCCAGGCCAGCACCTCCTGGCACACGTCCCATTGCAGCGCGATGCGGTCGTTGGGCAGCGCCTGCGCGATCTTCGCGACCTCGCCGAGCAAAGTGCTGCGTCAGCGCCGGCGAGCAGCTCGGGCCGGTCCGACGGCACCATGTTGTTGTAGGTCGGCGCGATCGGCGTCGGCATGCGAGATCTGGAACTTGACCTCGGCCGGGATGACGCCCGCCTGCTGCAGCCGGTCGAACATGCCCCACGACTCGATCGCCATCTCGGCATAGCCGGTCTTGAACGGCCTGGCGTCGGGCGTGGCGCCGGGCTTCACGCGCAGGCGCGGGATCTCGCGCAACGACCTTGCCGTCCCACTGGATGAACTTGAACGGCGGCACGTCGCGTCGCGACCTCGATCGCCGGGTTGTCGGCGAGCACGTCCTGCAGAAACCGGATCCAGGTCTTGCGGATGCCGGTCTCGCCGTCGGGCAGGCGAACGCAGGTGCCGGCCCGACGGCGCCCGACACGGTGCGGAACACGGTCTCGGCGTCCGGCAGCGGGATGCTGCCGACGAAATGCACGATGGGATGCCGGCTGCGATCTGCGCTCATGTTCCTCCCCTTTGCGGCCGTTGCCGCTCGATGTCGATCCTAGCGTTGGCTCGCCAGTCCGCAAGGCAAGGAAACGGCGACGCGCTGGCTGCGGGCGACGATCAAAGGCCGCGACATCGCCGAAGAAGGACTTCGCCAGCGTCGCAGCCTATGCCAAGGCCAAGCTCGACCTGAGCGAGAAGGCCACGCGCGAGCAGTGGGACACCAACACGCGCCCGCTCGCGCTCGACAAGATCTACTACGACGACTTCTGCAGCCTCAGCCGCTGGGCGCAGGCGGAGAAAATGACCGAGCAGAAGATCGACTTCAATCAGCTGACCTGGCCCGACGGGCTCAAGGCGATCAATCCGAAACTGGTCGATGCGCCGCCGCCGCCGTGCTGATCGGGCCGGCTTTGTTGCTCCAGTAATAGTCGGTAGCGCGGCTTGTTGCCCCATCCCGCCAGTCCGTTGCGCCTTGCCTAACGGGCGCGCGTCCTGCACGATCGGACGACGACGACGCGAATGTCGAAGCTGGTCGCAGCAGATCCTCGTGCATGGGCTGCTGACGTCGGAACAAGCCGACAAGCAAGTTCGGCGCTCGGTATCAAAAACAAATTTATCGGGAGGACGACAATGCCACGCATCATCACCCTTGCGACGGCTGCCGTGGTTGCGCTCACCGGCGCGGCTTCCGCGCAGAACTACCCATGGAAGCCGGAGAAGCCGATCACGCTGATCGTGCCTTGGGCGGCCGGCGGCTCGACCGACCAGGTGAGCCGCGTCGCCGCGGCCGAGATCGAGACCGCGCTCGGGCAGAAGGTCGTCGTCGTCAATCAGGGCGGCGCGTCCGGCTCGATCGGCACGCGCAACGCGCTGCAGGCGGCGCCCGACGGCTACACCTGGACCGCCGGCGCCGCCAAGGACCTCGGCACCTACGTCAGTCAGCGGCCTGCTCGACACCAAGATCGCCGACTGGCGGCTCTATCTCAGCGTCGTCAACGTCTCGATCCTCGGCGTCAACAACAACACGCCGTACAAGAGCGTCGCAGGACGTGGTGAACGCGCATGAAGGCGAGGCCCGGCCAGGTCTCGGTCGCAAGCGCCGGCATCAATTCGTCGGGCCACGCGGCGATCGAGGCGTTCACCCGCGCGCTCGGCCTCACCTACAAGCACGTGTCCTACGATGGCGGAAATCCGGCGGTCATCGCGACCGTCGCCGGCGAGACCGAGGTCACCGCGCAGCTCGCGGTCGAGCAGGCCAACATGATCCGCGGCAACCGCCTGCGCGCGCTCGCGGTGCTGTCCGACCAGCCGCTCGAGCTCGAAGGCTATCGGCACGATCCCGCCGATCACGTCGGCGGTCGCCGGCTTCAAGCCCGACGCCAACTATTTCGGCATCTTCGTGCCGAAGAACGTCCCGGCGCCGGTCCTGCAGACGCTCGACATGGTTTGGAAGGACGTCATCATGAAGTCGGAGACCCTCAAGAAATATGCGACCGCCAACGGCGCGCTTGTTCGCGCCGGCGTATGGGGACGAGGCGCTGCAAGCTCGCGATGCCCGCGATCCGGACCACGGCGTGGCAGCTGCAGGACGGCGGCAAGGCCAAGGTGTCTCCCGACACCGTCGGCATCCCGAAGCCGTAGCCGCGTCGCGTTCCGGCGCAGCCGGCCGCAGCACCATGCCATCGACGAAGCTCCTCTCGGCCGATCGCATCGGCGGCCTTATCTGGGTCGCCTTCGGCATTGCCGTCGTCTACGGCGCGTGGGCGATGGACCGGCTGCAGTCGCTCGGGATCCCGCCGGCGACTGCGCCCGGGCGTCGTTCCCGGGTTGCTGGGCATCGCTTTCATCATTTTCGGATCGATCCTGCTGGTTCGGCATGAACCGGGAGCCGGCGATGCCCTCGAGCCGGCCACCGCCGCGTCCACTGACGCAACCGCATCGGCCGACGCCATGGTGCCGGCCGCCACGCGGAAGAGTTCGACTGGAAAAGAGTGGCGCTGAGCTGGCTGCTGTGCGTGACCTATGGCGGCGTCCTGCTCGGCAGCGGCCTGCCCTACTGGGCGCTGACCGCCGGCTTTCTGTTCCTGCACATTCTCCTGTTGGACGAAACCGATCGCGTGCCAGCGTCGCCGACTCTGCGCCGTCTGGTGATCGCTGCCGTCGTTGCGCCGGTGGTGGCGACCGTGGTCATGCTGATCGTTCGAGCGCATCTTTCTGGTCCGCCTGCCCTGAGAGACCGCACAAGCCATGCTCGACGGCCTCGTCATGTTCGGCAATGCGGTGGTCGGGTATCTCAATCCGGTCTCGCTCACGCTTGCCTTCGGCGCGACCCTGCTCGGCGTGGTCGCCGGTTGCATGCCGGGGCTGAGCGCCACCCTCGTGATCACGCTGCTGACGACGCTGACGCTGAAGATGCAGCCCAACCAGGCGATCCTGGTGCTGGTCTGCGCCTATAACGGCGCGATCTATGGCGGCAGCCGCACCGCGATCCTGCTGAACATTCCCGGCACGGCCGCGAACGCGGCCGCTTGCCTCGACGGCTACCAGCTCGCGCGCCAGGGGCAAGCTGGCCGTGCCGATGGGATCGCCACCACCGGCTCGGTCGTCGGCACGCTGTTCGGCCTCGTCTGTCTAGCGCTGTTCACCCCGATGCTGGGCGAAGTGGCGTTGAGCTTCGGCGCCTTCGAGTTCTTCTGGCTCGCGCTCCTCGGCGTCGTCATGTCGGGCAACGTGGTCGCTGCCGATCCGCTCAAGGGCTGGCTCGCGGGCTTTCTCGGCCTGTTCGTCGCCGGCATCGGCCAGGAAGGCATGTATGCCTATGAGCGCTTCAGCTTCGGCAATGCCGATCTCGCCGGCGGATTCTGGGCTCATCCCGGTCCTCGTCGGTGCGTTCGGCTTCTCGGAAGTGCTCACGGTGATGAGCGAGCGTTTGGCGCGGCCGAAGATCATGGAATTCGGCTCGCCGCTTCCGCGCATCATGGACGTGTTGAAATATTGGCGGACCATCCTGCGCTCGGGGTGATCGGCGTGTGGGTCGGCATTTTGCCCGGTGTCGGCGAGGACATGGCGGCGTGGTCGTCCTATGCCACCGCCAAGCGGCTGAGCAAAGAGCCGGAGAAATACGGCAAGGGTTCGATCGAGGGCCTGATGGCGGCAGAGACCGGCGACAACGCCTCGGTCCCGGGCGGGATCATTCCGGCGCTCGCGCTCGCGATCCCGGGATCCGCGCCCTGCGCCGTGCTGCTCGCGGCAATGATCATCCACGGCGTGCAGGCGGGCCCGATGCTGATGGTCGAGAACCCGCAATTCGTGTACGACGTCGTCGCAATGGTGCTGTTCTCCACCATCGGGATCCTGTTTTTCGGGCTGTTCTTCATCCGGCCGCTGCTCAGGATCGCGCAGGTCCCGCGTTCGATCATGATGCCGATCATCTTCGTGCTGTGCGTGATCGGGTCATACTCGCTCGTCGTCGCGGTTGTTCGACGTCTACACCATGCTCGGCTTTGGCACGCTCGTCTTCATCATGCGTCGCAACGGGTATCCGGCGGCGCCATTCGTGCTGGGACTGGTGCTGGGCGACATTCTCGACAAGAATCTGCGGCGCGGGCTGGTGCTGAGCGACGGCGACCTGCTTCCCTTCTTTCGCGGCCGATCAGCGCGGTGCTGGCCGTCCTCGTCCTGTGGACGTTCATCACCAATGTTCCGATCATCCACGCCGCGGTGTTGCGCTGGCGGGACGCGGTGATGGCCCGGGTCCTGCCGGCATTCCGCCGCTCGAGCTGACGACATGCGTATCGCACTCTGCAACGAGGTGATCGCCGCCATGCCGTTCGAACGGCAATGCGCCTTTGCCCGCAGCGTCGGCTATGACGCCATCGAGATCGCCCCGTTCACGCTGACCGATGACCCGGCCCGCCTGCCTGCTGCGCGGGCCGCCGAATGGCGTCGCGCCGCGACCGATGCCGGGATCTCCATCACCAGCCTGCACTACTTGCTGCGCGCACCGCCCGGGCTGTCGATTACCACGTCCGATGCAGGCCAGCGCCGCCGCACGGTCGACGTCATGCGCGCGCTGTGCGGGCTGGCCGCCGATCTCGGCGCCCGCGTCCTGGTCCATGGCTCGCCGCTTCAGCGCACGCTCGATGCCCGGCGAAGAGGACGACGGACGCAAGCGGGCCGTCGATTGCTTTGCCGCGGTTGCCGACGCGGCCGCGCAGGCGCGCGTCGTCTATTGCATCGAGCCGCTGTCGCGCCACGAGACCCAGTTCGTCAACACCGTGGAGGAGGCGGCCGCGGTCGTACGCGCCATCGACAGCCCGGCGGTGCGCACCATGATCGACTGCTCGGCGGCCGGACAGGCGGAAGCAGTCCCGGTCGCCGACCTCGTGCGCCGCTGGGTGCCCACCGGCCTCATCGGCCACATCCATTTCAACGACCCGAACCGGCGCGGTCCGGGCGAAGGAACGATGGCATTCGCACCCATTCTCGCGGCGCTCGCCGCCACCAAATACCCCGGCGACGCCGCCATCGAGCCGTTCATCTACGAACCCGACGGCCCCACCTGCGCCGCGCGTCAGATCGGCTATCTGCGCGGCTTGATCGAGGCAGGCAACACATGAGCGAGACGCGACTACGCCTCACGCAGGCGAGCTTTTATCGAGCGTCCGGTCAAGCTGCGGCTGCCGTTCCGTTTCGGCGTGGTCACGCTCACCGAGGCGCCGCAGGCATTCGTGCGGGTGCGCGTGCGGCTGGCCGATGGGCGCGAGGGCGAAGGCATTTCGGCCGAACTCCTGGTGCCGAAGTGGTTCGACAAGTCGCCCGCTTTGACGAACGAGGAAAATTTCGACCAGCTTCGCCGCTCGCTCGATATTGCGCGGCAGCACGCTCTTGATGCCGGAACCAACACCGCCTTTCGGCCTCTCCGCCGCGGTCGATGGCGGCACATCATGCGGCTTGCGAGCGGGCCGGCCTCAATGGCCTCGTTGCTTCGTTCGGGCTTGCGCTCATCGAGCGCGCGATCATCGATGCGCTCGGACGGCTCGAAGGCGCGTCGGTGTTCGAACTCGTGCGCAGCAACCGCCTCGCGTTGACGGCAGCGACCGCGCCCGACCTCGCGGGCTTCGATTTCGACGCTTTCCTCGCGGACTTGCGACCGGCACCATCGATCTTCGCACGCCACACGGTGGGGCTCGTCGACGCGCTGACGCTGGCGGAAACCACCGGCAAGCGGCTCGACGACGGCCTGCCGGAGAGCCTCGAAGAGGTCGATTGCGGCCTACGGGCAGCGCTATTTCAAGCTCAAGGTGGCCGGTTCGCTCGATGCCGACATCGATCGCCTCGCCCGCATCGCCGCGGTGCTCGACCGCATGCCGGAGCCTTATTTCACGACGCTGGACGGCAACGAGCAATCTGAGCATGTCGACGCGGTCATCGCGTTGTGGCGCCGCATCAACGCGGAGCAGCGCCTCGCGCGCCTGAAGGCATCGATCCTGTTCATCGAGCAGCCGATCGCCCGCGCGAAAGCGCTGGCTGAGCCGATACACGCGCTCACCCGCGAGATTGCGGTCGAGATCGACGAGTCCGACGCCGATGTCGGCGTTTTTCCGCGCAGCGCGCGCTCGGCTACCGCGGCATCTCGGCGAAATCCTGCAAGGGTTTCTACCGCGCGCTGATTGAACCGAGCGCGCATCGCGCACTGGAACACGGAGGAGCATCGCCCCCTATTTCATGTCGTGCGAGGATCTCACCACGCAGGCAGGAATCGCGGTCCAGCAAGATCTCGCGCTGGCCACCCTGGTGGGCGCAACCCATGTGGAGCGCAACGGGCACCACTATGTGGACGGCATGGCGGGAGCGTCGGAACGGGAACAACTCCGGTTCCTGACCGCCCATCCTGAACTCTATCAGCACGCCGACGGCCGCGTCCGGCTTGCCATCCGGTCGGGCGTGCTCGCGCTCGGCTCGCTCGCCCACACGCCGGGATTGGCGGTCGGCGTGATGCCGGAATGGGACGCGATGCAACCGATGCGGCTTTCCGATCGCGCCAAGCGCGCAGACCGCTTCATGTTGAGTCGCGATTTGGTCCTGGGCTTGTACGCGAGCGCGCTCACCTTCCCGCATCGCCCGGAAGTACGACCACTCGTTGACGACGCGGCCATCGGGGAGCCGGCACACACCGTATTGGCCGCGCGGGCCTTTGCAGATCTCGCTCTTGCCGCCGCTCTGCGCGCAGAACACCGACGCCGGGTTGGCCAGCGCCCAGGCGCTTTCCGGGCATACGGCCAGCATTGCAACGAAGATGAGTCCGATCGATTGCCGCATCCTGCTCTCCCGGTTCGGCCTGCGTCTTTCATTCTAGTCACGTGGAACGGCGAAGCCAGCGCTACCGCCGCAGGACAACGCGCGAGGATGCGGGATATCGCCGCTCCCAGCCCGCGCGCTCCAGATCAGGAATGTCATCCTCGGTTTCCGGAAATCCAGAGACACAGATATCCGATGAACGTCCAGGTCGCGGGAACATCGAGGGTGGCCGCGACGGCAGCGGGGTCGAGGATCGAAACCCATCCCATGCCGATGCCTTCGGCGCGCGCCGCGAGCCAGATCGTGTGCACGGCAGTGACCGCCGAATACTCGATCATCTCAGGCATGGTATGGCGGCCGAGCCCGTGGCCGCGGGTGGTGGCAGGATCGGCGAACACCGCGAGATGGCCGGGCGCGTCATCGAGGCCGGCAAGCTTGAGCCGCGCATAGCCGGCTGCCCGTTGCCCGCTCTGCGCCGCCAGCGCCTTGGCGTTGCAGATTTCGAAGTTCGCGCGAATGGCCGCGCGGCACGCCGGCGTGTCGACAATGACAAATCGCCAAGGCTGGCTCAGCCCCACCGAAGGCGCAAGGCATGCCAGCTCGATGAGGCGCTCCAATGTTCCGCGCGGGAGCGCGTCGCGCCGGAAGCGCCGGACATCCCGACGCCACGTGAGCAGCTCGCGCAGACGGGCGCGGAAGGCATCGTCGAAGTCCGGCTGCTTGCCTGCAGCCGGCGAACTCTCCTGCTTGCGCGCTTTCATGCGTCGTCTCTTTACGCCATCACCGATTCAGGTACGCCGCTGCGACGAGCAGGATCAAGATTTCGCCCAGCTGCTCGACGGCGCCGAGGACATCCCCGGTCTGTCCGCCGAATTGCCGGATGCAAAGCCATGCCAGCAATGCAAGCCCGGCCGCCAGCAGGGCGGTCGCGCAAAGGCCGGCAGCCGGACCAAGACCGAGAAAGAGCGCGATCACGCCGAGCAGCATGGCAGCCACGGTGCTCACGGGCGGCGGCCGCCCGACGCCGACGGCAAGGCCGTCGACGCGGGCAGGCGGGACCAGCCACATGAACAGCGGCATGCCGCCGCGGGCCGCCATGTGAGCGGCAACGAGAACCGGCGCCGCAACCGCGGGCGCGGCAATGCTCGCGAGCGCGGCCGCGCGCAACAGGAGCGACATCGACAGCGCGCAGGCGCCATACGTTCCGACCCTGCTGTCGCGCATGATCTCGAGCTTGCGCTCGCGCGTGTGTCCGCCGAAAGCGTCGGCCACGTCCGCCAGCCCGTCTTCGTGCAGGCATCCGGTCACGACCAGGGTCGCCGCGACCGTCAAGCCGGCGGCGGGCAACGATGGCAGGCCGGCCAGACCGGCGAGCCAATAGACCCCGGCGGCAATCAAGCCCACGATCGCGCCGGCGATGGGGAACGCCCAGCTCGCACGGGCGATATCGACGCCGGTGATCGTTGCCGCGTGCGGGATCGGCAGCCGGGTGCAGAACAGCACCGCGGCCTTGAGATCGCTCGCGAGCTGGTTCAGCGACATGGCGGAAGCATCGTCATTGAGCGTCGTGGTAGGCTGGCGCGACCTTAGCAGCCGAACGGGAGATGCGCTTGCTTTTGACGTCGTGCCTGCCGAAGGAGATCGCGGCGTGACGCTTGGGCCCACCGACCCCCGATGGCGATCGCGGACCGGCGCGCGCGTCTTTACCTCGTTCGAAGATCTGCGGGCTGCATGTCTCGACTTGCCGCCCGGAGATGTCAGCGCCGCTGCGGTCGCGCTCGAGCGTCAGAGCGAGCTCACCAAGCCGCCCGGCAGCCTGGGGCGGCTCGAAGACGTCGTCGGATGGCTCGCGCAGTGGCAGGGACGCAGCATGCCGCGGCTCGATCATGTCGACATCCTCGTGTTCGCCGGCAATCACGGCGTAACGGCGCAGGGCGTATCCGCCTATCCCGCCGCGGTGACAACGCAGATGGTGGCGAATTTCGCCGCCGGCGGCGCCGCGATCAACCAGCTCGCGCGCGTGGCGGGAGCCAGGCTGCAGGTGATTCCGCTCGCGCTCGAGACAACCCACGGCGGACTTCACGCAAGCGCCGGCGATGGACGAAGCGGCATTTCTGGCCGCGGTCGGCATCGGCTACCAGATGGTCGCGTCGGGCAGACGGACCTCGTTTGCCTGGGCGAGATGGGAATCGGGAATACCACGGCGGCAGCGGCGGTCGCCGCGGCGCTGTTCGGCGGCGGCGGCGCGCGCTGGGCCGGCCGCGGCACCGGCGTCGACGACCTGGGCCTGGCACGAAAGCAGTCCGCGATCGACACGCGGGCTTGCCCGACACGCAGCACGCCTCGCCGACCCGCTGGCGAGCGCGGCGGCGCTCGGCGGGCGCGAACTTGCCGCCATCCTGGGCGCGGCGCTGGCGGCGCGCCAACGCCGGATCCCGGTGCTGCTCGACGGCTTCGTCTGCAACCGCGGCGGTCGCGCCGCTGGCGAAGCTGCGCCGCGGTGCGCTCGATCATGCCTTGGCGGCGCATGTCGCGGCCGAGGCGGCGCATCGGATGCTGTTGAGCGAGCTCGAGCTCGCGCCGCTGCTCGATCTCGGCATGCGTCTCGGCGAGGGCTCGGGCGCGGCCTTGGCCGTGCCGGTGTTGCGCGCCGCGCTCGCCTGCCACACCGGCATGGCCACGTTCGCGCAGGCGGGCGTCGCCAACAAATCGCAGTAGAACGCAGTTCGCGCGGCAGGTGCTGGCAGCTCGAGCTCCTTGCGCGCGATCGCGTGGAAGAACGTGCCGCTGACGCGTCCGCGCCTGCCGCCACCGCTGCCGACCGGTTGCCCTTGGGCATCCGCAAGCTCAGCCAGAGGTTCGTCCTGTCCCGCGGCCAAGACCGTCGCGTAGTGAAACTCGTGCCCGCGAACGACGCTGCCGGCTGCTCCGATCGGATTGTCCGCGAGCAGACGCGCTTCGCGGTATCCCAGATGCAGCTTGCGTTTGGCGAAGCTGGTCGAATGACCGAGCAGGCCCGTCATGGCGTGGCGCACGCCGTCCGCGTCTTCGATCCCTTCTCCGAGCACCATGTAGCCGCCGCATTCGCCGTGCACCGGCCTGCGTCTCGGCGAACCGCGCGAGCCCGCGCCGGAAACGCTCCGCCGCCGCGAGCGCCCCGGCATGCAGCTCCGGATACCCGCCGGGCAGCCAGCACACGTCGCAGCTCTCCGGCGGCGGCTCGTCGGCGAGCGGCGAAAAGGCCGATATCTCGGCACCGGCCCGACGCCAAAGATCGAGCAGATGCGCATAGACGAAGGTAAAGGCTGCGTCCGAGGCGAGCGCGATGCGCTGTCCCGGGGCGGCAGTGCGACCGCGGTGGCCGCGACAGCGCCCGACCTGACCGGCGTCGCGCACGCGCTGATGGCGTCGAGATCGAGGTGCTGTTCGGCCAGGTCGGCGAGCCGATCGAGACGGCGCGGCAAGTCGTCATGCTCGCGCGGCCTGAACAAGGCCGAGGTGCCGCTCGGGCAGACGGATGGTGTCGTCGCGCGGCAGCGCGCCCATGACCGGCACGCCGAGCTGCGCGATCGCATCGGCCACCAGCAGGCGATGGCGGTCGCTGCCGATGCGGTTGAGCACGACACCGCGCGATACGGACGTCGGGATCGTGCGAACAGAAGCCCCGCACCACCGCCGCCGCGGACTGCGCCTGCGCCGATACGTCGAGCACGAGCAGCACCGGAAATCCAAACCGGGCGGCGAGATCGGCGGCCGCACCGGTGCGACCACGCGGACCCGGCACGCCGTCGAACAACCCCATGACGCCTTCGATGACCAGCAGCTCGCAATGTCGCGCGGTCTCGGCCAGCAGCCAGTCGAGGAGCGACGCCGGCATCGCCCAGGTATCGAGATTGAATCCGCGGGCGCCGGTGGCCGCGGCATGAAAGGCCGGATCGATGTAATCGGGGCCGGCCTTGGCGGCGCGCACGGCGATGCCCCTTCGTTTCAGCGCGGCGAGAAGCCCGAGCGTCACCGTGGTCTTGCCCGCTCCCGAGCGTGGAGCCGCGATGATGAGGCCGCGCGCGGTCATCGCGCCCGCTCGCTCTCCGCCATGACGAGGGCATCCAGCAGGTCTTGCCGGACCTTCACGATATTTCCGACCACGATGATCGAGGGCGTGCCCAGCTGGTGCTGCTGCGCATCGGTTGCTACCCGCGCCAGCGTGGAGACGACGATACGCTCGTCGGCCGTCGTCGCGGCGACGATGACGGCTGCCGGCGGTGCCCGGCGGCAAGCCGCCGCGCATCAGCTCGTCGGCGATCGTCGCGAGGTTGCGCATCGCCATATACAGCACGATCGGCTGGCCGGTGCGCGCCAGCGCCGCCCAATCGAAGCCGTCGTCGTCGACACCATATCCGGCGGCAAGGATAATGGCCCTGTTGATCCCTCTGAACGTCGCCGGGATGCCGGCCGCGGTCAGTCCCGCCAGTCCCGCCGTCACGCCCGGGATGATGCGGTAAGGCACGCCCGCGGCGGCGAGCACGAGCGCTTCCTCGCCGCCGCGGCCGAATACGCAGGGGTCGCCGCCCTTGAGCCGCAGCACGCGATGGCCGGCGCGCGCCAGCTCGACGAGACGGTTCGAGATATCGTCTTGGTGGGTGGACGGCCGGCCGCCGCGTTTGCCTGCGAATTCAAGCCGCGCTTGCGTCCCCGCCAGCGCCAGGATGCGGCGATCCACGAGCGCGTCGTGAACGACGACGTCGGCCTGCGCAAGGCCGGCGAGCGCATCGAGCGTCAGCAGGCCCGGATCTCCAGGCCCCGCTCCCGCGAGCCAGACATGCCCCGGCGCGAGCACCGGGGCGTCGGGGCGCAGCGGCAGCAACTGCGCTTCGGTCGGTCATGGCACAGTCCCGCGCACGCTCACGGCCTCTCCTCTCCCCGAAAGCGACGGCGATAGGACGGGTCGTAGAGCGCGCTTTCGCGGAAGTCCTGCGCCGCCAATGCCGGACCAACCAGGATGATGGCGGTGCGCTCGATCGACTCGGTCGCAAGCTTTGCCCGAATGTCCGCGAGCGTGCCGCGCACGATGCGCTCGTCCGGCCAGGTCGCCCGCGCCACCACGGCGACGGGACAATCTTCGCCGTAGCGCGGTGTCAGCTCTGCAACCACCGTGTCGATGGCGTGAATTGCGAGGTGGAGAACGAGCGTCGCGCCTGTCGCCGCGAATGCGTCCAGGCGCTCGCCCGCCGGCATCGCCGAGGCGCGTCCCGGCACGCGGGTCAAAATGACGCTCTGCGCGATCTCCGGCACGGTCAGCTCGCGGCCGAGCAGCGCGGCGGCAGCGGCAAAGGCCGGAACGCCCGGGGTCAGCGTATAAGGTATGGCGTGACGCTCGAGCCTGCGGATCTGCTCGGCGACGGCGCTGAACACCGACAGATCGCCGGAATGAAGTCGCGCCACGTCGTGTCCGGCGGCATGGGCTGCCACATACTCGGCTTCGATCTCGTCGAGCGTCATCGGCGCGGTGTCGACGACTTTCGCGCCCGCCGGACACCAGGCCAGCAGCTCGGGCGGGACGATCGAGCCGGCATAGAGGCAGACCGGACAACGCCCGAGCAGATCGCGTCCGCGCACCGTGATGAGGTCCGCGGCGCCAGGACCCGCGCCGATGAAATGCACGGTCATGACCGCTCTCCGGCGACAGCCAATGCGCAGGTCGCGGTCCCGGCCGCGATGCGCGGCACGACCAGCCGCGCCTGCGGACCAGCGGCCGCAAGCGCCGCTGCCTCGGCGACCGAAGGCAGACCGGTCAGCGCGAGGACGCGTTCCGACCGGGTTTGCGCGCGCGCGCCGGCGGCCTCCAGTTCGGCCCTTGGAATGAGCAGGAGCGGAACGCCGAGCGCGGCCGCGGCGACGACGATGCCGCGCTCGCCGCGTTTGAGCTCGGGCGCCGCGATCAGGTCGAGCGCCGTCGCCGGGAAGCCGGCGCGGGCGAGCGCATCGCCAATGACGGCGCCGATGTCGTCGGCCGAAGCGCCCTTGCGGCATCCGACGCCCGCGACGATCATGGCTTGACCCAGGTCCATTGGGTCAACGGCATCGCGGAACGCCAAGCCTCCATGCGCCCGATCGGCTCCGCGCGCGCAATCGCAACCCGGATGAGCTCGCCGCCAAGCCTTCCACCGCCAAGCCTTGCGCGGCAAGCCAGCAGCGTGGCTTCGGCCTCGAGCGTCACCGCGTTGACGACGAGACGCCCGCCGGGCCGCAGCGCGTCCATCGCGGCGTCGAGCAGACCGGCATCACTGGCGCCGCCGCCGACGAAGACTGCATCCGGCTGCGCGAGCCCATCGAAGCGCCGCAGGCGCCCTGCCCTCGACGATCTCGAGCGCCGGCACGCCGAATGCCGCGGCGTTGCGGCGGATACGCGCCGCGCGCTCGCCGCGCGCTTCGAGCGCAACCGCACGCATCGACGGGTCGGCCAGCATCCATTCGATCGCCACCGAGCCCGCGCCGGCGCCCACATCCCAGAGCAATTCGCCCCGCCGCGGACCGAGCGCGGACAGGGTGATGGCCCGGATCTCGCGCTTGGTGATCTGGCCGTCATGCTCGAACAGCTCGTCGGAAAGACCGGCCACGCGTGCGAGCACGCGCGCACCCGGCGCAGCCTCGACCTCGATCGCAACGGCGTTGAGCGCGCCGACGTCGCCGAGGTCGAAGCCGCCCGCCGTCGTCACGCGTTGGCGTTCGCCGGGACCTCCCAGCGCTTCGAGCACGGTCATGCGCGAGGCGCCGAAGCCGATGTCGGCAAGCAGCCGCGCGAGCGCGGCCGGTCCGTCGCCGTCGGACGTCAGGGCCAGCACCCGTGCGCCCGGCTGGAGATGCGGCCGGACGAGATCCAGCGACCTGCCATGGAGCGAGAGCGCCGTCGCCTCCGGCAGCGCCCAGCCCAGGCGCGCGGCGGCCAGGCTGAATGTCGACGGCACCGGCACCGCCACGGTTTCGCGCGGGTCGACATGCCGCAACAGGACCGCCCCGACGCCATAAACGAACGGGTCGCCCGAGGCGAGAACGCAGACCTGCCGCCCCCGATAGGCCAGCACCTCCTCGACCGCGCGCTCGAATGGGCTGGGCCAAGGTCGCGCCGCGCCGCGGATGAGCGGTGCGGCGAGGCCGAGATGCCGCTTGCCGCCGAACACGATCTCCGCGTCCTTGACAAGACCGCGCGCGACGGCGGTCAGTCCTTCGAGCCCGTCCTCGCCGATGCCGACGATGGACAACCAGCGGCGGGGTGCGGCAGGCTCGCGCGCAAGGGAGTCACCCGGCGACATGCGACGCATCCTCATTCTCGGCGGCACGACGGAGGCGCGACGGCTGGCGGAACGACTCGCCGGTCGCGCCGACCTGGCCGTCACGGTCTCGCTCGCGGGCAGCACCACGGCGCCTGCGACGCAAGCCGTGCCGGTGCGGACCGGAGGGTTCGGCGGCACCCGTGGCCTCGCCGACTATCTCGCAGCCGAACGCGTCCAGCTGCTCATCGACGCCACCCACCCTTACGCCGCCAACATCTCGTTGAACGCCGCCGAGGCGGCAGCGCTCACCCGCGTGCCCTTGCTCGCGCTGCGCCGTCCGCCATGGGTACCGCGCCCCGGCGACAACTGGACGGAGGTTGCCGATCCGCCGGCGGCGGTGCAAGCGCTCGGCCCGTCGCCGCGCCGGGTCTTTCTCGCGCTGGGCAGGAACGAGATCGGATGCTTCGCGCAAGCACCGCAACACGCCTATCTGGTGCGCAGCGTGGAGCCGGTCGATCCGCCGCTCGCGGTGCCGCGCGCGTCCTACGTGACCGGACGTGGACCATTCACCGAAGCAGATGATCGCGGATTGCTGCGCACGCACGCGATCGACATCGTCGTCGCCAAGAACAGCGGCGGCACCGCCACCTACGGCAAGATCGCGGCGGCGCGCGCGCTCGGCGTCCCGGTGATCCTGCTGCGCCGTCCCGCTTTGCCGGAGGCGCCGACCGTCGAGACCGTCGATGACGCGGTGACGTGGCTCGATCATGCGCGCGCGCTCCCGATCGAACGGGGCGTGTAGACCAGCGGAGCGCGGCCGGGCCTGGGCACGACGCGCGTCTCCGCGGAACCGACGATGACGAGGGTCGCCATGTCCGCGCTTGTCGGATCGGCAGATTGCAGTGTCGCGACCACGATGCTTTCGTCCGGTCGACCGACCGCGCGGCCGAATACGGTCGGCGTCGTCGCGGGAAGGTGACCCCGCAATCGCTCGAAGGCGGTGGCGAGCTGCCATGGCCGGGCCTGCGAGACCGGATTGTAAAGCGCGATGACGAACCCGGCCTGCGCCGCCGCGTCCAGACGGCGCTCGATCACCGGCCAAGGTTTCAAATTGTCGGAGAGCGACACTGCGCAGAAATCATGACCCAACGGGGCGCCGACCCGGGCGGCGACCGCCAGCATCGCCGTAATGCCCGGCACGATCGCCACCTCCAGGGCGCGCCAGGCCGGGGGACCCTGCTCGACCTGCTCGCAAACAGCGGCCGCCATGGCGAACACGCCGGGGTCGCCGCCGGATACCAGTGCAACATTGGCACCCGCGGCCGCCGATCTCGAGTGCGGCGCGTGCCCGCGCGCCTTCTTCACGATTGTCGGAGGCATGGCGGCCTTGTCCGGCGCGAACCGGCGCGCGATCGAGATAAGGTCCGTAACCGAACAGCGCGTCCGCGGCGGACAACGCGGTTTCAGCCTCCGGTGTCAGCCAACGGGCATCTCCCGGACCGAGCCCGACCACGGCCAGCCGGCCGGTCACGACCGCCCCTCCCAGCCGGGCACGAGCACGATGGCGAAATAGGGCGCGCAGTCATCCGGCTTGTCGGCAAGCGGGATTGCCTTCTCGCCGGCCATCGTGCCGCGCTCGACATAGACGGCGCGCGTGAGCCGGCCGGTCCGTTCGAGTGCGCGCCGCACCTTGGGCAGGTTGCGTCCGAGCTTCATCACCACGACCGCGTCCGCCTCGACCAGCCGCCGCTCCAACTCGTCTTGCGCAAGCGTGCCGGGCAGCACCGTGAAAACGTCGTCGCCCTGGGCGATGGGCGTGCCAACCGCCGACCAGCAGCCGGACATACCGCTCACGCCGGCAACGACCTCGGTGTGGAACCGGCGCGCCAGGCGCACGTGCAGATGCATGTAAGAGCCGTAGAACAGCGGGTCACCCTCGCACACCACGGCGACCACGCGGCCGTCGTCGAGATGGGCGGCCAACTCCGTGGCAGCCGCGTCGTAAAACGCTCCTATCATGTCGCAATAGGCTGCTTCGTCCTTCGGCAGCTCGGTCGTCACCGGGAACGTGAGCGGCAGCTCGCGAATGCCCGGCCGCAGATAGCGCTGCGCGATAGCCCGGGCATTTCCGGTGGTGCCGGACTTGGCAAAATGGACGACGACGTCGGCTTCTTCCAGCACGCGCACGGCTTTGAGCGTGATCAGCTCGGGATCGCCCGGTCCCACGCCCACACCGACGAGCTTGCCGGCGGCGCTCACGGTGCGGCCTTTGCCAGCGCGTTGATCGGCAGCCGCGGTCATCGCGCTCCCGCCCATGCGTCCTCGCACGGTGAGGAACGGCACGCCGCGCGGGTTGGCTGCGAGCGCGTCCTTGGCCTCCGCCGCGCCGACGAAGCCTACCGGGATGCCGAGGATCGCCGCCGGCCTGGGCGCACCAGCGTCGAGCATCTCGAGCAATCGAAACAGCGCGGTCGGCGCGTTGCCGATCGCCACCACCGCGCCGCCAAGGCGATCCTGCCACAGCTCCAGCGCGGCCGCCGAGCGGGTGGTGCCAAGTTTTTCCGCGAGCGCGGCGACACGCGCGTCATGCAGCGTGCAGACCACGTCGTTGCGCGCCGGGAGTCGCGCGCGGGTGACGCCGTGCGCGACCATCTCGGAGTCGCACAGGATGGGCGCGCCGCGCGCCAGCGCCTCCGCGCCGCATCGACGAGGCCGGCGCCGAACGCGATATGGCCAGTCACCTCGACGCACCCGCAAGCATGGATCATGCGCACGACAATGTCCGCTTCCTCGGTCGAAAAGCGCGACAGGTCGGCCTCCGCCCGAATGATGGCGAACGAACGCTCGTAAATCCGGGCGCCGTCACGGATATAGTCGAGCCGCTCAGGCACCCGTCGCCTCGCCGTGGATCAAACGCACGATCTGCGCGCGATCGAGGCGCGACAGCACGTCGGCGGCGCTTTCGTCGCCCACGCGCAGTCGGCGCACCGTCTCCGCCACACGCGAGAGCGCGCCCGGCAGCGCCTCCGGCGTCAGCGTCGCGAGCGGCCGGTCGCGGGCGGACCCGTTGACCACCATGCCGCAGCGGCCGTCGAGGCCCACGACCGTGACCGGTGCTGAACGCGCACAGGCGCAGCCCTTGGCACAACCCGACACGTGCACCATCGGCGCGTCGCGGCCGGCCATTGCGACACGCCCCGCAAGGCCCGGCGCCAGCGCGCGTGCCGGAATTTCCGCCGCAGCACAGATCGGCGCCCCGGCGCAGGCGACGATCTGACGGCGCGGATCCTCCGCGCGCACGATGAAGCCCAGCTCCTCTGCGCTGGCGACGACATGCGCGGCACGATCTTTGCCAATGCCGATGGCGAGGAGGGCACGGCCCGGCGCGGTGCGCAGACCCGTCCCCCTGCACTCGCCGCGGCGCGTGCAAGCGCTTCCAGTGCCGTCGAGTCCGCGTGCCCGAAGGCAAGACCGAAGCCGAGCGCCATGCCATCGTCGCGCAGCGCATGCGTGCCGATCGGATCCGACGGCGGCCGCAATCGCGGCGGCGTGAGGTCGAGGCCGATGTCGGCGATCGCGCGCCGGAACGCGCCTGCACCGCCGCCGGCGACGATCGCCCTGGCACGCGCCCTGCCCGCTGCGATCACGTCAAGCATCCGCAACGCAGCCTCGACGGCATGCTCGGACGCGACTGCGCCGATCGGCTGTGCGGCCGCTGCATCTCCGCCCACACTCACGTGAAGGTACACGCGTCCGTCGCTTGCCATCGCACGCAGTCGCACATCGGCCGGAACGCCTGTCGAGGTGCAGGGCTCCGCCACCATCGACCGCGACGGAAACCTTGGGCTCGAGATCGGCGATGAAGGACGCCGATGCGATCGCGCCGCGTAACTGCGCGGCCAGCGCGCCGGCATCGAGCACTTCCTCGTCATCGAGCCCGGCAAGACAATCGCACATGACCGGAGGGCCGTCGGAGACCGGCAGGTCGATGCGACCGATCATTGCGGCCAATCGTTCGACCGAGCGTTCCGTGAGGCCGCGGACTTGAATGCTTCCGCGCGACGTGATCTCGATCACGCCATTGCCGCAGCTGCGCGCAGCCGCACATAGCGCGATGAACGCCTCGGGACGGATCGTGGCGCCCGTGGGCGTAAGCCGCACCAGCAGACCGTCGCCCGTCGGCATGGGTTGCGAAAGACCGGGGCACGCCCCACGGCGGAAGGGAGCGTTCATCGCGTCCCCTCAGTTCATGAGCGCCGCCAGGCCGGCATCCACGTCGTTGCGGCGGGGATGCCAAAGGCCGCGGCGGCGTGCCGTGTCGAGGCGCGCGGCAATGGCCGCCGCAGCCGCGGGGTTTTCCCGGACGATAAAGTCGCGGACGGCGTCATCTGCCACGTAAGCTTCGTGCAGGAGATCAAAATAGCGGCTCGCCACGGCACCCGTAGTCTGCGCGAAGTCGACCAGCCGGTCCACCGTCTCCGCCAGTTCGGCCGCTCCGCGTGGCCCATGGCGCAGTTGACCCGCGATGAACTTTGGATTCACCGCGCGGGATCGCACGATACGCGCCAAGGCCGCCGACAACGGACGCGCCCGCGGGCGCGAGGGATCGGTGGTGTCGAGGATGATGAGATCGGGCGCACGGCCGAGCGCCGCCGCTGCGGCGGCAAAGCCGCCGATGAAGGCAACATCTTCCGACTCCTTCCAGCAGATCGCGGACCGGATCTTCGGTGGAATGGACCAGCAGGTCCGCGGCGGCGACGCGGGCTTCGAAGGCGCCCGGGGCGAGCGCCGCGTCACCATCCGATCCGCCATAGGAATGGGAGACGGCGGCGAGGTAAGCGCTCCCGACTTCGCGCGCGATCGAGGTCTCGCCCGAGAAAATCTTCGACGCCGGCGCCATAGGCGCCCGGAGCCGTACCAAAAATGCGCACCACCGGTGAAGGTCCGGAGATCGCCGACGCGGCGCATGCGGCCGCGAGCGGATTTTCCTCGGCGCTCTCCTCGCGCGCCGCGACCGCGCGCACCGCGGCGTCGATCAGCGCGATCTGCGCGGGAAAGAGATCCCGGAACAGCCCGGAAATTCGCCATGTCACATCGACCCGGGGCCGCCCGGCACTCGCCGGCGGCAAGACCTCGATTCCGGTGACGCGTCCGGTCGCGTTGTCCCAGGTCGGACGGCAACCCATCAATGCGAGGCCCTGCGCGATCTCCTCGCCGCCGGTGCGTAGCGTCGCGCTGCCCCAGAGGTCGACGACCGAGGCGCGCGGCATCTCGCCGTGAACTTGCATATAGCTGCGGATGACCTCGTCGGCGGCGAGCCGGCCGAGCTCGGTCGCAGTCGCCGTCGGCAGGGTGCGGGGATCGGCGACAAACAGGTTGCGCCCGGTCGGCAAGACGTCGCGACGACCGCGGGCCGGAGAACCGGCCGGGCCCGGTGCAATCCGGCGAACGTCCAGCGCGGCAAGAACAGCCGCGCGCGCTCAGCCGCGGCGCTCGCCTGCCAAGCCGGATCCTCGACGTTCAGCGGCTCGCGCCCATAGACATGTAGTCCGTCCTTGACCGCGAGATCCTTGAGATCGCAGAGCCAGGCGTCGATGCGTCGCAAGGCGTCGTCCGGATTGTCGTCGGACCGCACGCGCGCCTCGCTCGCGAGTCCGGTCTGCTCGGCATGCTCCAGAATCAGCCGCGCGAGCCGCTCGCGCCGGCGCCGATCGAGGCCGTCGGCCTGGGCGTATTCGTCAACCAACCGCTCGAGCTCGCGCGTCTCGCCGGACAGGCCGCCGGCGACGAGCGGAGGCGGCAGGTGTCCGATGGTCACCGCGGCGATCCGGCGCTTTGCCTGCGCCGCTTCCCCGGGATTGCTGACGATGAAGGGATAGATCACAGGAAGAGAGCCGACGACCAGTTCGGGAAAGCAGGAGCCGGTCAGCGCCACGGCCTTGCCGGGCAGCCATTCGAGCGTGCCATGGGCGCCCATGTGGACGAGTGCATCGGCCTTGGCGACGTGCCGAAGCCAAAGCCCGAACGCGAGCAACGCGTGCCGCGGCGGCAAGATCGCATCGTGGTAGTCCGATCGGCGATCGCTCGAACGTCCGCGGTCCGGAGGAAATGCCACCAGCACGCTGCCGAATGCGCGCGCGCGGAACCGGAACGCACCGTCGCGCATGTCGGCGTCGTCCTCGGGGCGACCCCAGCACATCGTGCATCCGTTGGATCGCGTCGGTCGGCAACGCCGCCGCCAGATCGCGGTAGAGCTCGAGCGGGAGCGCTGCGTCAGTCGGATGCGACCGCGAGCTGGTCGAGCAGCGTCCGCGAGCTTGGCGGCGCGTCGGCAACGTCGTAACCCGCCGTCGCCAGATCCGCCAGCAATGCGATCACGCTGGCGGGAACATCGAGGCCCACGGCGTAACCGGAGCGGCCGGACGCACCGGGGTAATCGGGCAGCAACACCGCCACCCGCCGCTCGGCGCGCGGCGTGGATTGCAGCCGCACCAGGGCCGCAATGCGATCGGCCAGCATCGCGATCCGGTCCGCCTCCGGCACGCTTGCAAGCGCGCTGAAGCAGAGGCCATCCTGAACCGGGAGCGGTCCTTTGAAGGCCACCGCACCTTGCAGTATCCGCCCGTCGAGCTCGGGCAGGACGACGTGCATGGCGAGGTCGGCGGGCCCGAGGCCGCGCGGACTTTCGCGTCCAGGCCGCGCGCTTGGTGGTCGCGATCACGGCCTGCAGCACCGGCACATCGGTGGCGTCGAATGGCGTCGGCGCGCCCGCAGCCGCCGCCGCGGCGAACGCCGTCGTCGTCACGATCACCGCAGGCTCGAGCCGCGCGAGCGCGGCGCGCACGAACTCGGCCGTCGCGCGATCCTTCAGGCTCGGGACCACGAGCGGAGCAGGCGCGAGACCCCGTTCGGCGAGCGCGCGGCAAAGCGCATCGATCGGCGCCGTGTCGGCCGAAAGCAACATCGCGCGATAGAACAGGATCGGGATTCTCGGCCGATCGCTGCCGACAGGACGCGCACCAGTCGATCGAGGTCGACGGCACCTTCGCCCGGAATATATCCGGCCATACGCGGCAGCGGACGCGGCGCGGGTGCATCGAGGTGCGAGCCTGAATGTTGCGCAAGCCGCCGGAGCAGCGATCCCAAATTTTCCGGCCCGCCCTCGCGGAAAAAGCGCAACAGGGCGTCGAGCTCGTGGTCCGGCAACGTCGATGCGTCGGCAAGGCGAGGATCATCGCGGTCCTCGCCGGGCAGGAGTGCAAGGGCGATGGAGCGCTCGCGCGCCAGCGACGACAGCCGTTCGACACCGTAGCGCCACCAATCCAGACCTCCCAGCAGGCGGACCACCACGACCTTGGCGTGCTGTCCCACGCGCTCGAGCCAAAGATCGACCGAGAGCGGATGCCGCAGGTCCCGCAGATTGGCAAGCCGCACCGTGGGAAGGATGTCGCGTTGCTCCGCCCATGCAACGGCAAGGCCGGCGAGGTCGCTGTCGGCGAACGAAAGGATGACGATATCACCGGGAGGCTGGCGCAGATCGACCGGCTCGACCAGATCGTCGATGGAGGCCGAACTGGTCGCCAGCAGGTGCATTGTTCAACCGAGCAGGGCGCGGGTGACGCCGTCGCGATCGAGCCCCTTCAGGCCGATGACAACGAGCTGGCCCTTGCGCGCCTTCGGCAACGGTCCAGGCACGATCGTAATGGTGGGTGACGCGCGGCCCGACGGCCTGCACGAGCAGGCGCATCGGTTTGCCCGTCACCGCGGCGAAACCCTTTACGCGCAGCACATTGGCACCCGCCGCCGCGGCCGCAATGCGGGCCGCGAGGTTCGCCGGATCGGAAATCTCGGGCAGCGGCAGGACGAAGCTGTCGAAATCGTCGTGATCGTGCTCGAGCTCCGCGTCATGGCGCGTTCTGCGATTTGCGATGTCGTCTTCCGTCGCCATGCCCAGACCCAGCAATGCCGCCGGATCGACCTTGCCGTCGGCGACCGGTACGATCTTCACGGCCCGCGGCAATGCCTTCGCAATGGCGGCCATCGCCTTCTCGGCGCCGGCGCTGTCCATCAGGTCGCGCTTGTTGAGCACGACCAGGTCGGCGCAGGCGATCTGATCGTCGAATACTTCCTCGATGGGATCGTCGTGATCGAGCGCGGTGTCGGCTTGACGCTGACGCGCGAGCGCGTCGAGGTCCGCCGCAACCCGTCCCGCGGCCAGCGCCGGACCGTCGACCACGGCCACGACTCCGTCCACCGTGACTCGGCTCTTGATGGCGGGCCAATGAAACGCCTGAACCAGCGGCTTCGGCAATGCGAGGCCGGAGGTCTCGATGACGATATGCTCGACCGCAGGCCGTCGTGCGAGGATGATATCAAGCGCAGGTACGAAGTCGTCCGCCACGGTGCAGCAGAGACAGCCGTTGGCGAGTTCGACAATGTTCTCTTCCGGGCACGCCGCGTCGCCGCATCCCTTGAGGATTTCGCCGTCGATGCCGACGTCGCCGAACTCGTTCACGATCACCGCCAATCGTCGCCCTTGCGCGTGCGCCAGGACGTGTCGGATCAGCGTGGTCTTTCCGGCACCGAGAAAGCCGGTCACGATGGTGCAGGGCACGCGCGCGGACGGATTGCTCATTCCATTTCCTCGAAATTGACTGGGGGCACGCGAGCGATGAGCCCACGCTTGAGCGGTTCGGGCCGTCCGCGCCACGGCATTATGCCGTCAGCCGCGCCGGCGAGAAGGCGTGCGCCGGCGACGAGCGCCGCTCCGCAGGCGGCATCGAGGCCGCCGAACACGTAGGTCCAGGATCCATTGCAGCGAACAGCGGCGCTCAGACCGCGCGTGCAGTTCGCCAAGCATCGGACCTGCCGCACGACAACGCCGCTGCCTTCGGCGGCGTCCACCGTTGCCGCCGCCAGGAATGCGCCTGGACGCGGATCGCTTTCGGGTTCACCGGGATGTCGGCAGGTTACGCAGACGTAGATGACGGCAGCCTCGTTGGCCGCTGCGGTGTCGGTCACGCTTGGCTGCTGAATAGACGTCACCCGTGCCGCTCCGCAGGGGCAATCGCCCCGACCTCGGGTGCCTGTAACAGAATCGCCTGCGCCGAGGCACCCCGCCCGGCCACGAACCGAGATCAACGGCAGGTCTCCTGGCTCGCGGGTCGCCGCCCGTCACCGCCTTCCCGGGTTGTCCCAGTGGCAATGTGGTACGGGCTCGCCGCTTACAGTTGCGGGGGCAGCTGCGGTCTTGGAACCTGCGTTCCGCACCGCATTCCCTGTTCGCTCTCTCGTGAGAGACCGTCGATCACGGGCACTTAACGGTCGCCGTCCGCGCTTTGTCAATGCTGACGTGCCGTTCGGCTTGCGGTCGATTCAGCGAAGGCTATAGTCAGCCGGTCGTCGGTTCCCGCCTCCGCGGGACGAAAAGGGAACGTGGTGAGGGATTTGCCCAAAGCTGCGGTTGCCCGCACGATTGTCGCCGGCGAGTCGCCTCGATCAGTTCCTGGAGACCCGACGAGGCCGACCGTAACCACGCCCTCGGGTCGAGGGCCCATGGGGATGCCATGAGCTTACGTCTGCTGCGCCACGCGGCGCTGGTCGTGGTCCCGCTTCTCTTCACGACGGGGTCGGCCTCCGCCCATCATGTGATGGGCGGCAGGACCTCACGACATTCGTCGAGGGTTCCTCTCAGGTCTCGGGCATCCGGTGATCGGACCCGATCACCTCGCCTTCTTGTTGGCGATCGGCGTGGCCGTCGGCGTCGGCGGGCTCAATCTCGTGTTGCCGGCATTGTTCGTCGTTGCCTCGGCAATCGGCGTCGCGCTGCACGTCAACGGCATCGATGTTCCCGGCGCCGAGATCCTCGTCGCGGTCTCGGTGTTGCTTGCAGGTTTTTGATTGCGCGCGGACGCGCCTCCCGGTCTCGCTGTGGGCCGCACTTTTCGTCACTGCGGGACTCTTCCACGGTTATGCCTTCGGCGAGATCCATCGCCGGCGCGGAAAGGTCTCCGCTCCACGCGTATCTGTTGGGCCTCATCATCGTCCAGAGCGCGCTCACCGTCGGGACGGCGCTGTTCGTGCGACGCCAAGGGGGCGGCGTCTCCGCACTGGCACCGCGTCTTGCCGGAGCGGTGATCATCGGGGTCGGGCTGGCGACGACCTGATCGTCCAACTCGTCCCCGGCGCATAGCGTCTTGGCCGGAGCCGCGGCCGCCAGCGCCAGCCTCACGCTCGTGCTCGGCGGCGCGCGATCGGGCAAGAGCCGATATGCTGAGAAGCTGGTGATGGCGCTGCCGTCGCCCTGGCTTTATGTGGCGACGGCCGAGGCAAGCGATCGCGAGATGGCCGAGCGGGTTGCCGTCCACCAGGGACGGCGTGGGCCAAACTGGACGACCATCGAAACGCCGCGCGATATCGCGGGGTGCTCGCTGCGAACGCAAACACACCGGCGCTGGTCGATTGTCTGACCCTGTGGCTCTCCAACGTGTTGCTTGCGGATGCCGACGTCGACGCGGAGATCGAACGCCTGGACGATGCGCTGGCTCGTGCCTCTGCACCGATCGTGCTGGTTGCCAATGAGGTCGGCTCCGGCATCGTGCCCGACAACGCTCTCGCGCCGTCGCTTCCGCGACCTGCAGGGGCTGCTCAATCAGCGGATCGCCGCGCGTGCGGACCGCGTCGTCCTGGTCGTCGCCGGATTGCCGCTCACCCTGAAGGGAAGTCCATGACCAAACCGATCGAACGAGACCGAGGTCGCAACGTCACCGCACCAAGATGGCAAAGCGCAAGGCGGTGCAGGATGCCGAGGTCGCCGGCAAGACCGTCGGAGAAGGGCCTTCTCATCGTCCATACCGGCACCGGCAAGGGCAAATCCACCGCCGCCTTCGGGCTCGCGCTGCGCATGCTCGGTCGCGGCCATCGGGTCGGCGTGGTGCAGTTCATCAAGGGCGCGTGGCACTCAGCGGAGCGCGACGCGCTGGCGGCGTTCGGCGACCAGGTCGTCCTGGCACACCATGGGCGAAGGCTTCACCTGGGAGACGCAGGATCTCAAGCGCGACATCGCCGCTGCCGAGCGCGCCTGGGCAAAGGCGCTCGAGCTGATGGCCGATCCGAGCATTCGGGCTCGTGATCCTCGACGAGCTCAATATCGCGCTGCGCTACGACTACCTCGACCTCGCACGCCGTCGTCGCCGCGTTGCGCCAGCGCGGCGCCGGGTCTGCATGTCGTCGTCACCGGCCGCAACGCCAAGCCGGAGCTGATCGCAGCCGCCGATCTCGTCACCGAGATGACGCTGGTGAAGCACCATTTCGCCGCCGGCGTGAAGGCGCAGGCCGGCATCGAGTTCTGACCTTTGGCCGCCCGCGCGCTCATGTTTCAGGGCACCGGCTCGGACGTCGGCAAGTCGCTGATGGTTGCCGGCCTCGCGCCGGGCGTTCGACGAACCGCGGCCTCAGGGTGCGGCCGTTCAAGCCCCAGAACATGTCGAACAATGCCGCCGTGACCGCGGACGGCGGCGAGATCGGGCCGCGCGCAGGCGCTGCAGGCGCGCGCCGCCCGCACGCCAGCCAGCGTTCACATGAATCCGGTGCTGCTCAAGCCGCAGAGCGAGACCGGGCGCCCAGATCGTGGTGCAGGGCCGCGTTCACGGCACCGCCAAGGCGGCAGCCTATCAGACGCATGAAGCCGGACCTGATGCCATTCGTGCTCGACAGCTATCGCGCGGCTCAAGCGCGAAGCCGATCTCGTGCTGGTCGAGGGCGCCGGCAGCGCTTCGGAAGTGAACCTGCGCGCCAACGACATCGCCAATATGGGATTCGCGCGCGCGGCGGACGTGCCGGTCGTGCTCATCGGCGATATCGACCGCGGCGGAGTGATCGCCAGCCTCGTCGGGCACCAAGGTGGTGATCGATGCGTCCGATGCCGCGCTGATCCTCGGCTTTCTCGTCAACAAATTTCGCGGCGATCCGACGTTGTTCGCCGACGGCATGGCGACGATCGCGCGCGCGACCGGATGGGAGCCGCTCGGCCTCGTGCCGTTCTTCCCGGACGCCCGGCTGTTGCCGGCGGAGGACGCGCTGGCGCTCGACGCCGCACGCGCTGCAAGCCGAACGCCCGGATCAAGATCGCCGTCCCGATCCTGCCGCACATCGCCAACTTCGACGATCTCGACCCGCTCGACGCCGAGCCCGCCGTGGACCTGGTGCGCGTGCGGCCGGGTCACGCCCTGCCCGGCGATGCCGATCTCGTCATCCTGCTCGGCGCCGAAGGCAACGATCGCCGATCTCGCGGCGCTGCGCGAGGCGGGCTTCCACATCGACATCGGCGCGCATGTGCGGCGCGGCGGCAGCGTGCTCGGACTGTGCGGCGGACTATCAGATGCTCGGGCGCGCCATCCGCGATCCGCGTGGACTCGAGGGACCCGCCAGCACCGCCGAGGGCCTCGGCCTGCTTGACGTGGAGACAGTCTTGTCCTGCGGACAAGCGGCTCGAGCCGGTGCACGGCGCGACCGGCGACGGCATTCCGTTCTCGGGCTACGAGATGCATATGGGTGTGACCGACGGGCCGGATCGGGCGCGGCCCGTTTGCGCGCCTCGCCGACGGCTCACCGGAGGGCGCGGTTTCAGCCTGACGGGCGGGTGATCGGAACCTATATTCACGGGCTGTTTGTCGACGATCGGCAACGCTCGGCGTGGCTGACGCGCTCTTGCCGCAGGTCGGACTGCCATCTGCACACGACGCGCTGGTCGATGACACGCTGGATCGGCTGGCGGCGCATCTTGCCGCCCATATCGATCTCGACCGGCTGCTTACGCTGTCGCGATGATGACAACGGCGAGCACGGCAACAAACGCGATCAAGATACGCGTCGGCGCGACGGTAAAGTCCCGAGCGCGGCCCGGATATCGCTGCGCTGCGGCGGCGCGGCGGCCGTCTCCCATGAACGCGTCGTCGACCCGGACGCCGCCGTAGTTGCGCGGGCCCGCGAGCGCGAGCCCGAGCGCTCCTGCCATCGCCGCCTCCGGATAGCCGGCGTTTGGGGAGCGGTGACGACGAGCGTCGCGCCGCACCGCCCGCCACGCCGCCGATGCTGAAGCCTGTTTTGTGACCGCCGCTGCCGCAATGATCAGGAGGGCGGAGAGCCGCGATGCCGGCAGGTTGACCAGATCGTCCACGCGAGCGGCCGCCCAGCCGAAAGCGCTGGTAACGGGACGTGCGATGGCCGATCATGCTGTCGGCCGTGTTGATCGCCTTGTAGACTGCTGCGCCAGGGAGCCCTGCGATGAGCATCCACAGCACCGGAGCGACGACGCCATCGGAAAAATTCTCCGCCAGGCTCTCGATCGCTGCACGAGCAACGCCCGCCTCGTCGAGTGCCTCGGTATCGCGACCCACGATGTGCGCTACTGCTTGGCGCCCGCCCTCGGCGCCCGCCTTGCTCCAACGCATCGGCAACACCCGCCACGTGTTCGTGCAGGCTTCGCTGCGCTATCAGCGTGCTGGCCAAGAACCCCACGCCGGCCAGCCCGAACGGCAGCAGCAGAAGCCCGCGCTCGATGACGAATGCCGACCACGGCGACGATGCTGACGACCAGAAAAAGGGTGATGATTCCAAATATGCGCCGTTGTACAGGTTCCGCGGTGTCGCTGTTGCAAATGCCGCTCCAACGCACCGATCAAACGGCCGATCCAGGTGACAGGATGACCGATTGAGCGCACCAATCGATCCGGATAGCCGACCACGGCCTCGATCAGGAGAGCGCAAAGGGTGAGCGTAACGGTCATGATTCCTCACCTCGACGCGCCGCCGCTGCAGCATGGCGGCGACCTCGCCATGGCGCGGCGGCTGTTTCCCGGCGCGCCGCAACCTTTCATCGACCTCTCAACCGGAATCAATCCCTATCCGTACCCGCTGCCTCCGATCCCGTCCGGCGCCTTTGCCGCGACTGCCCGATGCCGAGGCGCAAATGCGGCTCGCGGAGATCGCCGCGCGGACCTATGGAGCGCCGTCCGCCTGCCCACGTCGCGCCGGCGCCGGGCAGCCAGATCCTGTTGCCGCTGGTTGCCGGGCTGGTGCCCGCGGGCCGGCGCGGCAATTCTAGGTCCGACCTATTCAGAACATGCGCGCGCCGCCAGCCTTGCCGGACATGAGGTAACAGAAGCGGCAGATATCGAGCAACTTCGCCACGCCGATCTCGCCGTCATCGCCAATCCCAACAATCCGGATGGGCGGATCATTGCCAGGACAAGCTGCTCGCACTGGCGCAGGAGTTGAAAAACCGTGCCGGGCTGCTCGTCATCGACGAAGCTGTTCATGGATGTCGGCCCGCCTGAGGGTAGCCTCGCCGGCGAGACCGACCGCGGCAACATCGTCGTGCTGCGGTCCTTCGGCAAGTTCTTTGGTCTCGCGGGATTGCGGTTGGGCTTCGCGCTCGCCGCACCGCATCTCGCCGCCACACTGAGTGCCAGTCTCGGTCCGTGGGCGGTATCTGGGCCCGCGATCGCCATCGGCGAGCGGGCGCTCGCGGACACGGCCTGGATGGATGCCACACGCGAGCGGCTGGCGACCGCGGCGGAAAAGTTCGATCGGATGCTGGTGGAGCTGGACGTTGAGGTTGTCGGCGGCACTTCCTTGTTCCGCCTGGCGCGGACGCTCCTGCGCGGAAGAACTCTTTAGGCGTCTTGGTAGCGCTGGAATCGTCGCGCGTGCCTTTCGCGAACAACCGACATGGTTGCGGTTCGGGCTTCCGAGCGAAGCCGACTGGGATTGCTTTGCGGTCGCGACTCGGCACCGTTCGGTCCGGCAGCTCGTAAACAAGCCTGCGTTGCAGGCACTCCGCAACTTTGGCGGCTTGCGGCGAAGCGACTGCAGAAAACGACCGTCTGCTGCTACGCGCGAGCCATGGGGAACGGCCGGCTCCAGAGGCGATAAGTTCCGACGTCAGCATGCGGAGGATCGGCGGCGGCGTGCGAGCGGCGCACGCACCGCTCGCCTCTCGATGCGTCATTGCAGCCCTGTGCGATTTGCATGACATTGATGTGACGGCACCCCCGCGGCGCGCTACTCTCGCAGCTCACGCATTGCGCCGACGCCGCCCTTCGCACGCAAATTTGAACTCGCTGAGCACTGGTCTCGCGACAATGCGATATGCATTTGCATGGCCGGGGTGCCACTGATGAAATAGAGGATACGCCGCTCAAGGAGGAAACCCGATCGCGAGGATCAGGAGACCTCATCATGAGCGAGTTGAGCTGGCCGACGGAGATTTCTCCGCCGGTCGTTGAGTTTGCGCCGCCCGACATTGCACGTCGTCATATTGCGACATGGAATGGGTTGCAGACGGATGCAGTCGAAGTCGTCAGGCGCGAGCCCTTTGCATATGAGTACAGGGCGTGCGCGTCATTTGCTGATCATGTGCGAGCGCGCGAGAGCGAGACGACGGCGAGACCGTGGTCGAAGGTCTGCCGAGATCAACCCTGCACGAGTACAGTCACAAGCTGAGCTTCGTTCCGGCCGGCCACCAGTTTTCGGGTTGGCAGAAGCCACGCGCGCTCACCCGCGTCACCGTACTTCTACATCGATCCCCAGGGCCCATTGATCGATCCCGCGCTGCATTTCGCCGAGACCGAGTTCAAGCCGCGCCTTTTCTTCTTCGACAAAGACTTGTGGGAAACGGCTCAAAAGCTCAAGGAGCAGGCCATGAGCCCGGACGGCCGGGCATCGGCAATATGCCGAGGCCCTCAGCGTCGTGATGGCGCACGAACTCCTGCGCCTCAATAGCACCGCAGTTCCTGCAAAGCGGTCTTTTCGAGGCGGTCTTGCCGGCTGGCAGGAGAAGAAGGTGGCGCAGTATATCGAACAGCACCTGCTTGAGGACGTTCCGCTGGCGATATTGGCCGATGTCGTGAAGCTGAGCCCCTATCATTTCGTGCGCGCGTTCAAACAATCATTCGGCTTGCCGCCACATCGCTATCTGAGCAGCCTTCGCATGCAAAGGGCCAAGTCTCTTCTGGCGAATCCCGCCATGTCGGTGACGCAAGTCGGCTTCAACCTGGGTTTCAGCGACACCAGTTCGTTTACGACCACGTTTCGCAAGCACACCGGACTGACGCCGACGGCCTATCGCCGAAACCTTGAATGAAGGCATTGCAAGCGACAAATCGCCTCGATCCGACATGGCTCGGCGCCTCTCGCTTGTCTGCCCAAAACGAGGGGTCGGGCTCGCGTTAAATCCTCGTAACTCTTAGCGCACGCTGCCGTGAGCTCGAGATCACGGCAATTCCGCCCAAGAGGCCGCAACGGCAGCCAAGCAGTCTTCCATCCAGTCGTTATGTAGGTGTTGCAGACATGAACCAACCGTACATGGAGAAGTGATATGAAAACGTTCGTCACCAAGATCGGTGCTCGCGACTTCGATTGCGCTCGGCACGCTGATGGCAGCCCAGGCTGCCGACGCCGCCCAGAGGTATTCCGGCGGACAGGCCTACGATACTCAAGCCAACCCGAACTATCGCTTCGGTCCGCCCGTCACCGTTCGGCCCGGCGACGTCGTCTCCGGCAACAGCGTGATCGGCCGCGACACCGACCCGTTCATTCGTGATCAGCTCCTGCGCGAATACAATTCGGGACGTCCGGATTGATCGAAGCCAAACGCCCGCACAAGCCCGGCCGTCGCGCCGGGCTACGTGCGTGCGTCAGCCGGCCCGTTCACTGCCGGCTGCAAAAGTTTCGCATCGTCGTGGGCGATGAAAATCTACCGGGCGCGCTGCGCGGGCTGTGCTCAACGCTCAAGGACAAGGTCAACGCCGTTCATCAAGACGTAGAGGCGATGGGGACTGCCCGCCATATCACGCTCCGGCGTGAACCTCAGGCTCGAAAATCGTTGAACCCTCGCTGTTCGGCTTCCCCATCAACCCATGTTCGCGCCTCCTGTTCGGACGCAAACATACGCTTGTCGCTTTGCACCACGGGTTTTCCCTCGACGCGGCCTCGATGCGGTAGGAGGCCCAGACCGTGGCCCCCTTGTCATCGATCCGGCCTTGAAACTTGGCTTGATCTTCTGCTCTCAACAGCATGGTCGCCTTCCACAGACGCCGCGGCAACCCAACGCCGCTGCGCCCGCGTCAGTTCCCACCCGATCTGCCGCCACTTTAGAGGGATTGAGATCTGAGCCGTTATGGGGCCGGCTCGAATGGCACCAGTAACTCAGCCGATTTGTACTGCGGGGATATAAGATCACTTCCTTGCCCGGCTGTTTGAACTGCTCGACATCGTTGCCCTGAATGCCGCGATACTGAATGAGCAAGAGCCTTGGCTCGCTCCACTCGCCTTGGCGCCGAACTTGATCTTGCCGGCCACGGTGTCAAACGTCGCCGATCGCATCGTGGAAGCAAGCTTGCCGTCGTCCAATGAGCCGACGGAATTGATCGCGGCTTCAAGAATCTGCATTTCCGCATAGGCGTAAGGTGGAATGTATAGTCCGAGCGGATCGACGCCGGCGGCTCCGGCGCGCTCGCGGTAGCGCACCAGGAACTGCTCCACGCCCGGGAATTTCATGGTCGGCTCGGGCGCATAAAGGTCATAGCAGACGATATTGTTGAGCAACGGCCCGAGCTGGGTTTTGAGCGCGGAGAACTGAAGGCCGATCATGCCGCCTCCCACCATCTTGGCCCCGAGCTTCACCTCGTGAATCGAGCGGATCATGCCGGCGGAGTCCGGCGGGTAGGACGCGATGAAGACCAGATCGGGGTTAGTGGACTTTATGCTGCGGACGATGGTGCCGAATTCAACCGTATTCGGCGGGTACGTGCGGTCATACACGATGCGAATGCCGTGTTTCTTGGCGTTCTCGCGCGCCCCTCCAATGCCAGCACTGAGAACTCAGCGTCGGCGCCCACAAGCGCCACGGTTTGTGGCTTTGGGTTGAGCGCTGCGGCAAGCTCGAAATAGCCCTTGGAGAATTCGACTTTCGCGTTCGGTCCATTAGGCTGAAGCTGAAAATACCGGTCGTAATCGAACTGGTCGTTCGCTGCCAGCGCAAACAAGGACAAGAAGACTTTCTTACGTTGCATGATCGTCGGCATGGCGGCCGCGGTCGGCACGGTGCCATAGCCAGACAGGACGAGATCGACCTTGTCGACATCGAGCAGCTTCGAGTAGATCGCCGGAACCGTCGCCGGGTTGGACTGATCGTCGTAATAGACGAGTTCCACCTTGCGCCCGAGCAGACCGCCGCGCGCGCTTCACTTCCTCGGCCCAGAGCTGGTAAGTCACAAGTGCCTGTTTTCCCCCCGCGGCGAGACCGCCGGTGAGCGCCATGCCAAACCCGATCTTGATCGGTGTTTGGGCAGGCTGCGCGACCGCAGGTGCCACACTCAGCACGCACGCGAGTAGAAGGAGTGCGGCAGCGAACCATGAGCTTGGTCTGTTCATTAATTCCTCCCCAGATGGCGCGACCGCGCATGGATGTCTGTCGGTCAAGCTTAGGCTGACAGAAACGAGATCGATCAGGAAGAAAAATTTGCCTCGCTGAATCGTGGATACGATCGTGGCTTGAGCGCTCTCGCCTGTGCAGCGTGGCTATGGCGTGACGAACACAGGTCGCGTCAGTCGTCGACCGGCATTGGATCGTGCGCGGCATGATTGATCGCATCGGGTCACATGGTACTCTAACGCCTCACGCCAACTCCCGACGTGCCAACGCACTGTTGTAGGCTGGGTAAGAAGGAGAATGTTCATGGAAACGCTGTTCAGGCGGGGCTTTTCGCGCGAGGAGATGACAAAACGGGTGGCACGTTTCAAGGATCTCAACGGCTCGGACGGCGGGCTTCCGGACAGCAATATGCCGGGTTGCGAGCGTACGCTGTTCAACGTGATCGGCTTTCAGCCGCCGAAGGGTGAGGGAGATGCCGTCACCTCGCCTGTCGGCGGAGACGCGGCCCGCGCCGCTGCGATACCGATCTCGGAAGGTTTCAATCTGGGCTACTGCAAGGCAAAGCCCGGTCACGGCCCCATGATGCACAACCATGATACGCAACGAGACTTTCATACCGATGACCGGAAGATGGCGGTGCAGCTGGGAGGACGAGGACGGGCACGTCGAGCATCTCGACCTGGATCCGCTTGACGTCATTTCGTTCCCGCCGGGGCGATCCGGCGCTTCGAAACGTGACGCCGGGCGACAAGAACCAGGAGCATATCTTGATGTTCGTGATCGGCGGCGATGGTCCGCGAGCGGAATTCACCGACGATTCGCATGAAGGAGCTCGAGCACGCCGGCGTTTGGCCGCCGAAGCCGGGCCTCAGCTGCGGCGCCAAGCAAGGGATAGCGGGCGGCGCTGGGGCCACGGAGCAACCGGCCTGCGGCCGCTCCTCCTCGAGCAATTGCTGATAAGGCCTGAAACGAAGGCGCAGCGAGCGGGAACGCTCAGCGCGGGCCCGAGCCATGCGACGGCGTCGATCTCCACCAGGCAATCGGGGCGCAGCGCGTCGACCGTCATGGTGAGGCCTGCAGGCATCCACGGACTCCGCAGGCGCCGCCTGAACTTGTTCGCCATACGCATCCAGAAAGACCGCGCGGTCCTGTCCGTCCAAGACATAGACGGTCGTCTTCACGATGTCATCCATCGTTCCGCCTGCTGCTTCCATGATGAACTGCAGCTGCCGCACGCATTGTTCGGTCTGGGCACGCAGGTCACCAACAAACAACGGTTTGCTGCGCGACGTCCACGGCATCCTGACCGGCGATGAACAGCCAGTCGCCCGCGCGCACGCCTGCTGTGCAAACACGCGAGGGGTGCGTCGCGCAAACTTGCTTTCGACATACTGCCGGCGCCCACGGGTGGCGACGGCGTAGAGAGCGCTGCGCAACGCCGGCGCCAAGCGCGGGGCTGCCGATGCGGGAGTTTGCGGGATACTCGTCGGGCGCAAAGATCGGATCCGGTCGCGCAGTACGCTCACGTCCGTAGGCATCGCGCACGCTTGCCGCTGCCATGTTGCGCAGGAACGCCCAATGGCGGAAGGATCCTTCAGACCCAGGCCGGCTGCACGCAACACCGCATCCATTCGCTCGAGAACGATCGTGCTCGGCGTGCCGACGTCTTCGGGCGCATCCACGCTGCCGACAAAGACGAGTTCGCCAGACTCGAATGGCATGGCAGGTGGCGCCTAGCGGAAGCGGCACGCCCTCGGCCACCACCGGCGCGCGGTCGCGATTGGTCGAGGCGATGGCATCCATCCGGACCAGCCGGTCGGGACCCAAGCTGGATACGCCGACAAAACAGGTCGTGGGAGAGCGATTGGGCGGGAACGCTGCCCGGAGCAATCGGCCGACTTCGGGCGCTGCCGCATAGTCCGTGAGCAGGACTTGGAGAAACACGAGGTCGTCCGCGCTCTGCCCGACCGCCGCGAGCGCGCGGCGGAGGTTCTCCAACGTGCGTTCGGCTTGCGCCACCGGCGCCGGAAGGAAGCCCGCCGGGACCGCCGGCGTCCTGCGCCACGAAGGTGAGATCGCCGGCGGTCGCACCGACTGCAAAAGCTGGATCTTCCGAGGCCAGCCATCGCTGGGCGGGAGCCTGAGAGCAGCCGGAGCGCCTTGCGACGCGCTCGAGGAAAGCGACGCACTGACGCAAACTGCGCCCGTCGCGCTGCCGAGAAAGGCGCGCCGCGAGAGCCGCGAACGGTCAAGTGTAAGGCCTGAGCTCCACATATCCCGCGTCCCTTCGCCCGCTCGCTCCGACATGTCATTCTACGCGAGGCACCGCGGCGGGCGCGACCACGCAAAAATGGACCCGGTCGCGTGGCACAACCACGGGAGCGATCGGATCGGACGCCCGTTGGGCTGCCCGTCGTGATGATGGAAGAGTGTGGGCCGTCAGCAGCTATCGCGAACCTGGAACGATTGAGACGGTACGGCGCGTTAGCGAGCGCTCTCGGCGGGTCGACGCGTTCGCGCGCGCTCGGCTGGGACGCCGAGGCGCGCGCGCAGATCGCTCAGGACCACGATCGCTGGAATGTTTTCATCGGCCGAAGTCCCGGAACTCGGTACCTCTCGCTGGAACTCAGTCCGGCCAGCCTGAGTCGTAGTGGCGCAGAGTTCTCCCCGAATGAACGGGTCGGGATCGCGGCCGATAATGCGGTTGCCCGAGACGACATCGTTCGGCCCTACCGGACGAAGTGGGCCGAACCCGTAGTTCGGATTGGCTTGGGCATCATAGGCCAGTGGTGGTGCTGCGTGATGCCTGTGGATGTAGGCAGCTTCCTGCGACAGATATTCCTGGGCGTGGGTCGCGGGCTCGACGGCGATCAGCATCGCAAGCGCCAGCGAAGGCAAGACCGCCATCTTGGCAAAGTGGGTGCGCATATCACATCTCCTTGATTACGATTTGCGGGTGACCGCCACACCATCAGGTAATGCGTCGATTGCGATCGGTTTGAGCGCTCTTGCCAGGTCTTGCCGGCAATTGCCGTGATCTCGAAATCTCGCGTTGGTCGCGCAGTCGCTACGGCAGATCGAACACCAGGAACTCGGAAATCGTCTGCGCGCGACGTGACCGCTAGGCTTGCCTCGCCTTCCAGCGCCACGCTTGACCGTTCTCGGTCGGGCTCGCGCTGCGTGTGGTGCGGACGAGCAGCTGCACCTGCGAGGCCTCGCTCGAGGTCGATCGCGATCAGCGGATCGATGTGGTGCAAGAGCGATTCGGCGTCACACGGTCGCCGCGGCCGAGTCTTCGAGACAATCACGCCGGAAGCGATGAAAACGCAACCGATATCAGTGAGACCAATCCGACGTGGAAATGGATGGATCAGGATCCGCGTGCGACTCGTTAGAGCGCGATCGCTCTAAACATCTTGTTCGGTCACATCGCGGCGGCTGTTTAGGTGCGCGCTGTTGTCCGTATTTGTGACGCGGGCTAGCCCATACCGGATGCCGACATCGGCTCGATTTCACACGTCAGGCGGACTTCGCCGGGCTGACCGAGCGTATATTTGTCCTGCCCCAGATATTTCTTTGCAAGTGAATCGATGTGCGCAGCGGCGCCCTCTTCCGTGACGCGCCTGACATGACCACGAAGCTGGATATAGCGATAGGGATTGTCCGGGTCCATGATCGCAAGCGCCACTGGAGCACCTTCTTTCAGGTTGCGAGCCTTGACCCGTCCCTTGGCGGTGTTCACCCGAACGATCCCGTCCTTGTAGTCGAACCAGACCGGCGTGACCTGAGGCGATCCATCCGACATGGTCGTGGCAAGATCTCGCAAACGCCTTCTTCTGCTGGAGAAGATCGAGATACTTTTCGGGAATGTTTGCCATGGCCTAATTCCTTGTTCTAGCGACCGCGACTGATTATGGCATCGGAACGGGTTATCAGGAATTTTTCCGGGCCTCATGCCTTGGTGTCACTCGGGCGAATGTGCACCTTCTTGCCGTCGACCAAGTCTACCGGAGGGTTGAGGATGACCTGATCGCCCTGCTTGACGCCGTCGCGCACCTCGACCTCTTTCCCCAAATCGCGCGCCACCGATACTTTCCGGATGTGAACGACCCCGTCCTCGACAGTGGCGACCTGCGGCCCCTCGGCGTTGAAAATGATCGCATCGGCCGGCACCAGGATACTGGGCGTCTTGCGCGGGATGTGGAGTTCGATGGTGCAGTAGGTTCCAGGAGTCAGCGCGCCGTCAGGATTGGGAATGTCGACCTCGGTCAGCAGCGTCCGCGTCCCGGGCTGCAGCGCGTCGGCGATCCGCGTGACCTTGCCCGGGAACGTGCGATCCGGAATTTCAGGCACATGCACGACCGCATCGACCCCGGGCGCCAATCCGAACGCCTGATCCTGCGGCACGTAGACCTGGGTGCGGATCACGTTGCTCTGCATGATGGTGAACATGAACGTGCCGCTGACCGCGTCGGCTTGCACGAGCGCGCCCACGTCGACGTTGCGCTGAGTGATCACGCCGTCGAACGGCGCCACGACCCGTTGATATGCCTTCTGCTGGGTGAGCACTTGAATCTGAGCTCGTTGCGCCGCTGCATTGGCTTCGGCCACTCCGACCGCCGCCTCCTGCGCCTTGAGGGTCTGCACGTCGATGGTGCCCTGCTGCGGGGTCACCCAGCCCTTGTCGACCAATGGGCTGTCGCGCCCCCAGGTCACCCGCGCAAGCTCCTTGTTCGCTTGCGTCTGCTGCACCGTCGCCTCGAGCTGGGCCAGCGTCGCCTTGGCCTGGGCGATCTGATGATCGAGTTCTGGAGCAACGATCTGCACCAGCAATTGCCCTTCCTTCACGTGATCGCCGATATCGACATTACGCTTGTCGATGTAGCCGCTGGCGCGTGCGAATATGTTGGCGACGGAAAATGCGGCAGTCGTGGCCGGCAATGTGACCGCCACATAGTCTCCGCTTGCCTGCACCGCTTGCGCGCGCAGAGTTGGCACGAAATCGCGACGCTGCTGGGTCGTCGCCACGGCCTGTAGATTCTGGGAATATGAGCGGTATGCCCCGAAAGCCAGGCGCCGCAGCGAGCACGATCAACACGCCGAGCCCAAGCGTCCAGCCTCTCCATCGGCGCCGCTTCTCCGCGCCATGGGATGGTCGCGTTTCATTTTCAGGATCGGGCGCAGCCTCGCGCCGGAAGTCCGAGTGAACGTAGTTCATTCAAGGGCCTCATCGAATACGCCGTGAGCCGCCTTGCCGTCGTTTCCCTTGCGCAGCATCGCGAAGAGATATGGGACGATCAGCAGAGTGGTAGGGGTGGCGAACAACAGGCCGCCGATGACGGCACGGGCCAGTGCGGCATTCTGCTCTCGCCCGCGCCGCCGATCGCCATCGGGATCATGCCTACGATCATCGCAGCCGCCGTCATCAGCACCGGACGGATACGCGTGTGCCCGGCCTCGATCGCGGACTCGAAGGCCGTCTTGCCGGCCAGCTGCTGCTCGCGCGCAAACGTCACGAGCAGAATCGAGTTCGCCGAAGCGACACCGACCGCCATGATGGCGCCCATCAACGAGGGCACGTTGAGCGTCGTTCCCGTGATGAACAGCATCGTAAGAATGCCACAGAAAGTGGCCGGGAGTGCCAGTATCACCACGAACGGATCGCCGAAGTTCTGATAGTTCACGACCATCAGCAGGTAGACGAACACCGCGGCGAACAATAGCCCGATGCCAAGATTCCAGAAGGCATCGTTCATGCTCTGGATCTGCCCGATCACCTGGATCGAGTTTCCGGGCGAGAGCTGCTTCTGCAGATCGGCAACGATCTTGCTGATCTGGTTGGACACGCTGCCGAGGTCGCGCCCTTGAACGCTCGCGTAGATCTCGTAGACCGGCTGAATGTTCGTCTGGTTGGCATTGGTGGGCACGCTGTCGCGCTTGAGCGTCGCCACGTTGCTCAGCAGACCCGGTACCGGCACATCGGGAACACCGCCGGAGGCGATCCCCGACGATACCGGCGTATTGCCGAGATCGCTCAAGGAGCTCACGCTGCGTTCCGGCGTCTGGACCGCCAGATAGTAGGAATTCCGGATGTCGGATCGGTCCAGAAATTCGGCGTAACCTGTTCCGATGAGCTCAGGCTTACATTGATATTGGTGGCGATGGTGTTCGCATTGAGTCCCAGCTGAGCCGCTCGCGTACGATCGATCGTCGCGTAGAACGCCGGCGCATCGACTTCCTGCTGAAGGTGCGCATCCGCGATTCCAGGAATTGCGGCAATGCGCTGCCGGAGTTCCTTTGCCACGCGCAGGTTGGTCTTCCGGTCATAGCCAACGGTACGCACGTCGATCTGGGCCGGAAGGCCGAAATTGAGGATCTGGGTAACGATGTCGGCAGCCTGGAAATAGAACGTGACGTCGGGGAACGCCGCCGGAAGCGCTTGGCGCAGCCGGCGCACATAGTCGCTTGTCGGAGCATGGCCCTCCTTCAGCGCCACCAGGATCACCCCGTCGTTGACCCCGATGGTCGAACCGTCCGTGAATGCCAGATTGTAGGCACGCGCCGGCAGACCGATATTGTCGACGATCATCTGCCGTTCGCTCTCGGGGATGACCTCGCGAGATCTTGTCCTCCACCGCCTGAAAGATGCGTTCGGTGGATTCGATCCGGGTGCCGGCTGGTGCGCGGACGTGGAGCTGGATCTGGCCGCCGTCGATGGCAGGAAAGAAATCGCGGCCGACCAGCAGGAGCATCGCCGCAGCGAGCGCGAGCACCAGAGCGGCCACGATCGGCACTATAAACTTCCGGCGGAGCAACGAGGTCAGCAGCGAGGCATAACCACCTCGCAGCCGCTCGAAGCCGCGCTCAAAACGACGGTGAACGCGGGAAAAAGACCCGCGGAGCCACCGTCCTCGGAGCCATGACGCTCGCTCTTGAGCAGCAGACCGATGGTGATCGGAGTCAGCGTCCTCGACAAGCCATAGGACGCCAGCATGGCAAACACCACCGCGAGCCCGAGCGGCGTGAACAGGTACTTTGCCGGCCCATCGAGAAAGACCACCGACGTGAACACACAGCTGATTGCGAGCGTCGATACCAATGTCGGCACGGCAATTCCGGCCGCCCCGTGAAGCGTCGCCTCCGGCAGCGGCATTTTTCTTCCGTGAGCAGCCGATGGGTATTCTCGATCGTCACCGTCGAATCGTCGACCAGGATGCCGACCGCGAGCGCGAGACCGCCGAGCGTCATGGTATTGAGCGTCTCGCCGAGAAAATACAGCAGGACGAGCGAAGTCAGAATCGCGAGCGGAATGGAGATCATGACCACCACGGTCGACCGCCACGAGCCCAGAAACAGCAGGATCATCATCGCGGTAAGGCCGGCCGCAATCGCACCCTCACGCAGCACGCCGGTGATCGACTGCTTGACGAAAATCGATTGATCGAACAGTTCGTTGATCTCGAGGCCGGCAGGCGCCGCGGCGCGCGCGGTCTTCGAGCGCCTCGTGAACGGCATTGACGACCGTGAGCGTGGAGGCATTGCCATTCTTGATGATGCTCAGCAGGACGGAGCGCCGACCATTCTGGCGAACGACGTTCTGCTGAACCAGCCAGCCGTCGTGCACCTGGCCGACATCCTTCACGAAGATCGTGGCACCGTTGACGACCTTGATCGGGATATTGTTGAGATCGTCGACGGACAAAGGCGTCGCATTGGTGCGAACGGTGTATTGCTTGTCGCCGATCTTTGCCGTGCCCGATGGCAGCGTCAGATTCTGCGCATTGACCGCGTTCACGACGTCGAGCGGGGTCAGGCCCTTGGCCAGCAAGCTTCGCCGGATCGATATCGACCATGATCTGGCGGTATTTGCCTCCGGCCGGGGTCGGCAGCGTGATGCCGGCGATCGGCGCCAGCTGCTGGCGCATCCGATAGATGCCGTAGTCGTAGAGCTGCTGCTCGTTGAGGGTATCGGAGCTCAGGCTGATCTGCAGGACCGGCACGCTCGACGCGTTGAACTGAACAACGATCGGCGGCTGGATGCCCGGCGGCATGAGCGCGCGGATCGCATTCGTCGCCGCCACGATCTGCGCGATGGCGAGGTCGAGATTGACGTCGGGCTGGAAATAGATCTTCTGGACGGAGAGCCCATTCATGCTCTGCGCTTCGATATTCTTGATGCCGTTGACGTTCGCGCTGATCGAGTACTGGCTGTAGGTGGTGACGCGCTGCTCCATCTCCGGTGTGCTCAGGCCGGTATAGCTCCAGATCACCGACACCACCGGGATTCTGATCTCGGGAAGAATATCCGTCGGCGTCGCGCGCATGGCGACGATGCCGAGAAACAGGATCAGGGCGGCGAGCACGTAGAATGTGTACGGAAATCTCAGCGCGAACCGAACGATGCCCATGACCTAACCAAGGTTCTCTAAAGAGCGGCGCGCCGCCTACACCTTGTTCCCTTTTCTCATTGCACGATCACAAGCCAAGTCTCGGTCAGGCTCGATGCGGAACTATCCACCGGCAGTTCAGTCGTTGAATCCAATGTAGCGATCCCGCCGTGGATCGCTGTGCCTCTATTGCCGTCAATGGTTCCGTGTTGTCGCCCTCGTTGCGGGACTCCAGCGCACACTCCCCCTTCTTCCGCTCCCTGCGGGCGGAATATGCGCTCCAACTCCGGATGATGAGGGCCATCGGTCCCCGCAAGCGGCAGATATTCATTCGCCTCCTCGAGGCTTCGTGGGAATTGCTGCGATCAGGCCAATCTTGCGTAAATCTCCTTCGACCGGCGCTGACGTCGCGATCAACGCCGTGACGCTCGCGAACGCATTCTCAGCAATTGCGAGCAAAGAGCCGCACAAATGGTCAAGCAAGCTGAGCTTTAGAAACTATTTGTGACCAGGCGGGACGCTCCCCATCGAAAGCCCGGAGACGGTCCGCCATCGCCGCGTGGCGATCTCAACAAAAACGGAGAGTGACCATGACCACCAAGATCGCGTTCGCGCTTGCTTTGGCGATCACCGCCTTGGCCAGCGTTCCTGCGTCTGCCAGCCCGCACCATGGCTGGCAGGTGGCAGGCAATTGCCAGGAGGATTTGGGATACGGCCGAACCTCGGGCTGGGGCTGCGGCTGAACCGACAGAGTCCGAACATCTACCCCGCACACATCAAAGGAGAACGACCATGAAGACACGTGTCATAAAATATCTGGGTGCCCTCGGATTGGGAGCCGCGCTCGTGCTGAGCGCCGCGACCTCATCGTTTGCACAACGGCACGACCCGAACTGTATACCGCAATACGATAGTTCGGGCGCGCAGACGGCTCCCTATTGCTGAGAGCATTCAACTCAAGGCCAGATGACCTGCAAAGAGCCCGGTGACCGGGCTCTTTTGTTCTGAGACTGCTCTTTCTGAGGTTGCTCGAAGCGGGGCTGGGATCCGATGTCCCGGTCACTGTCGATCAGGAAATGATCGATCTAACGGCGCCATCTCCCGGGCCAAGATGCAGGTCGAGGCGCTAAGTGACCGGCGCGCGCTCGGGTGCGGGCTGCGAGACGGAGTTTTCACCTGGCGGCCGCGACCGCCTGGTGAGGCGGTCCAGATAGAGGAAGACGACCGGGGTGGTGTAGAGCGTCAGGATCTGACTCAAGGCGAGACCACCGACGATGGCATAGCCGAGCGGCTGGCGAATTTCGGACCCCGCGCCGCTGCCAAGCATGAGCGGCACGGCACCCAGCATTGCCGCCATCGTGGTCATGAGGATCGGCCGGAACCGCAGCACGCAGGCTTGGTAGATCGCCTGTTCGGAGGTCAGGCCGTGTTCGCGCTCGGCGCTCAGCGCAAAATCGATCAGCATGATGCCGTTCTTCTTGACGATGCCGATGAGCAGGATGATGCCGACGATCGCGATCACGCTCAGGTCGAAGTGAAACGCCATGAGCAGCAACAGCGCGCCGATGCCGGCCGACGGCAAGGTCGAGAGGATGGTGATGGGGTGGATCACGCTCTCGTAGAGCATGCCCAGGATGAGATAGATGACGACGAGCGCCGCGGCGATCAGGAGCGGCGTGCTCGACAGCGACGCCTGGAAGGCCTGAGCGTTGCCCTGGAAGCTCGTGGTCAGCGAGAGCGGCTTGCCGAGCTCCTTCTCGACCTGCTGGATGGCGGTGACCGCCTGCCCGATCGCGACGCCCGGCGCGAGATTGAACGAGATCGTCACCGACGGGAACTGGCCCTGATGATTGACGACGAGCGGCGCCACCTTGACGACGCTGTTGACCAGGGTCCGCAACGGCACCTGCTGTCCGGTCGACGAGTTGACATAGATGTCGTTGAGCGCCTCGGGCCCGAACTGGAATTTGGGATCGACCTCGAGCACCACGTGATACTGGTTGAGCGGCGTATACATCGTCGAGACGATCCGCTGGCCGAACGCGTCGTCGAGCGTGTTGTCGATGGTCGAGGGCAGGATGCCGAAGCTCGAGGCGACTTCGCGGTTGACCGTGATGTCGAGCAACGGCCCGGCATTCTCCTGATCGGTGGTGACATCGGTGATGCCGGGGATGGCCTTGATCTTGTCGAGGAAAGAGCGCGCGCCCAGCGATTGAGCTCGCCGGGATCGGCGTCGGCCAGCGTGTATTGATACTGGGTCTTGGATAGCCGTCCGCCGATGGTGATGTCCTGGGCGGCTTGCATGTAGAGAGTGATTCCCTGGATGCGGGCGAGGCGCGTTTGCAGCCGTCGGATCACCTGGTCCGCGCGTGACGTCGCGCTGGTCGCGCGGCTTGAGCGCGATGAACACGCGGCCGTTGTTGACCGTGGTGGTGCCGCCGCCGGCGCCGATTGCCGAGCCGACCGAAGCGACCGCCGGATCCTCCAGCACCGCGTCGATCACGGCTTGCTGGCGCTCGGCCATGGCCGAATAGGAGATGTCCTGCGCGGCCTCGGACAGGCCGATGATCAACCCGGTGTCCTGCTGCGGAAAAAAGCCCTTGGGAATCACGACATAGAGGTACCCGGTCAGCACGATGGTGCCGAGCATCACCATCAGCGTAGCGAAGCGATGCCGCAGCACGATCTTGAGGCCGGCCTCATAGAGGTCGAGCAGGCCGTCGAAGCCACGTTCGGACAAGCGGTACAGACGTCCATGTCCCTCGCTGTCGCGGCTTGAGCAGGCGTGCGCACATCATCGGAGTGAGCGTCAGGGAAATCAGCAGCGAGAGGACCAGCGCGACGCTCACCGTGACCGCGAATTCGCGAAACAGCAGGCCGACATAGCCGCTCATCAGAAACAGCGGAATGAACACCGCGATGAGCGACAGCGTGATCGACATGATCGTGAAACCGATCTCGCCCGCGCCTTTCAGGGCGGCATCCAACGGCGAGGCGCCCTCCTCCAGATGCCGCACGATGTTCTCGATGACGACGACCGCATCGTCGACCACGAAGCCGACGGCGATCGACAACGCCATCAGCGAGAGGTTGTCGAGGGTGTAGCCGAGCTCGTAGAGCACCGCGAAAGTGCCGACCAGCGACAGCGGCACGGTTACGGCCGGGATGATGGTGGCCCAGAAATTGCGCAGGAACAGGAAAATCACCATGACCACCAGCGCGACGGTCAGCAGCAATGTGAACTGCACGTCGCTGACCGAGGCGCGGATGGTCTCGGTGCGGTCGGAAATGACATTGACCTTGATCGCCGACGGGATCGAGGCCTGCAGCACCGGCAACATCGCCTTGACCCGCTCGACCGTGTCGACGACGTTGGCACCGGGTTGGCGCTGGATTGCAAGGATGATCGCGCGCTGATGGTTGTACCAGCCGGCGATCAGATCGTTCTCCGGCCCATCGATGGCCTTGCCGACGTCGCGTACCCGCACCGGGCGAGCCGTTGCGGTAGGCGAGGATGAGCGAGTCGTAGTCGCCGGGCTTGAGCAGTTGATCGTTGGTGTTGATCGTGTAGGTCTGGCGCGGGCTGTTGAGCGTGCCTTTCGGCTGGTCGACATTGGCCTGGCTGATGACGTTGCGGACATCCTCAAGGCCGATGCCGCGCGCAGCCAGCGCCTGGGGATCGACCTGCACGCGGATGGCCGGCTTCTGCTGGCCGCCGATGCCGACCAGCCCGACGCCGGATATCTGCGAGATCTTCTGCAGCAGAATGGTCTCGGCGTAGGCGTCGACCGTGGTCAGCGGCAAGGTATCCGATGTTACGCCGAGCACGCAGGATCGGGGTGTCCGCCGGATTCACCTTCCTGATCGTGGGCGGATAGGGAAGGTTCAGCGGCAGCTGCGCGGCCGCCGCATTGATCGCCGACAGCGTGTCGGTTGCCGCGCCATCGATCGCGCGGCTCAGATCGAACTGCAAGGTGATCTGGGTAAAGCCGAGCGCACTCGCCGACGTCATCTGGATGAGGCCCGGGATCTGACCGAACTGCAGTCTCGCAGCGGCGTCGCCACCGAAGATGCCATCGTCTGGGGATCGGCGCCCGGCAGCTGCGCGGTGACCTGGAGCGTCGGATAGTTGACATTGGGCAGCGCCGCGACCGGCAGCAGCGGGTAGGCGGCAAGCCCGGCCAGCAGCAGCCCCGCCATCAGCAGCGCGGTCGCGATCGGACGCGCTGATGAACGGCGCGGAGATGTTCATGGGATCAGGTTCTGCTGCGCGCTCTGGGCAGCGGCCTCTGCGGCCGCCTTGCCATGCAGGATGGTGACATGGCTGCCGGCCTGCAGCTTGTACTGCCCGTCGACGACAACCTGCTCGTTCGCGGCGAGCCCGGCATCGATCAGCGCTTGTCCCTCGGCTGATCTGCGCGACCTTGACCGGGCGCACCTGCCACCGTGTTGTCGGGATTGATCGACGTAGGCTGAAGGCACCCTGCTGGCCCTGCTGCACCGCCGACGCCGGGACGGTGAGGCCGTCATGGCGCGTATCGAGCAGCAGCCAGACATTGATGAGTTCGCCCGGCCACAGCCGGTGCGCCGTGTTGGGAAACTCGGCCTTGAGCCGGATCGCTGCCGGTCGTCTGCAGGATCTCGTTGTCGACCAGCGTGAGCTTGCCTTCGTCGAGCTCGATCGTGTCGTCCTGGCTGTAGGCCAGCACCGTGAGCGGTCCCTTCGCCATCTGCTGCTGGATTTTCGGCAGGTCGGTCTCCAGGCAGTGAGAAGATCACCGAGATCGGCTCGATCTGGGTGACCACGACAAGACCATTCGGGTCCGTCGGATGAATGATGTTGCCGACGTCGACCTGCCGCACGCCGGTGACCCCGTCGATCGGCGAGGTCAGGCGGGTATAGCCGAGCTGGACGTTCGCCGCTTCGATCAGTGCCTCGTCGGCTTTGACGGCGCTCTGCAGCTGCGCGACTTGCGCCGTCTGGGTCTCCACCAGCTGTGGGGTGGCCCAGCCCTTTCTCGCCCAGCTGGGTGTAGCGACCGAGATTGGCCTGAGCGTTTGCGAGCTGGGCCTGATCGCGATCGCGCGTGGCGGTCACCTGATCGACCTGCGCCTGATAGGGCCGCGGATCGATTTGTGCGAGCAGGTCACCCGCATGCACGGTCTGCCCTTCGGTGAAGGCGATCTTGGTGATCTGCCCCTGGATCTGGCTGCGCACGAGGACCGTGTTGTAGGCGATGACCGTACCGACGCCGCGCAGATAGATCGGCACGTCCTGGCTGCTGACCACACCGGCGACGACCGGCACCGTTGGTATCGGAGCTGGCGGCGGTGCTGCCCTTTGGACCGGAAATTCATGCCGGACAACGAGCGACGGTGCCGATTGCGAGGACGGCAACCAGCAAAGCCGCGAGGGTGGCAATCTTTCGGCGCATTGAGGTCCTCTCCTACCAAGACGATGCCGTCTCAACATGAGCCGGAAGACATCGCGGTGGCCGCTGGCGTTCCGGTGGGGCAAGGGGTCCCGAATGTTGAAAGCGGCGCCGATGGAGTGGAGCTCAAACATCTGGCGGCGGGCTCAGCCCTCCCACTCCAAGCTCGGTTGAGCCCAACGGAATGCCAAGGCGGCCGACCGGCGACCCCAATCCCATTCCCGTCGGCGACGACGCCGAAGATGCCGGTCCGGCACTCGGACCGCTGGCAACTCCTGCGCAAGTGCCCGACGCATTGCCCATCGTGCCGCCGCCGTCGAATGTCGTGGTCGACCCCGACGTCCCCGCTGTGCCGGAAAAACTCCCCCAATGCTGGAGCACGTCGTGATGTTGCCTGGCGCCGCGCCCAATGGCGATGTGCCTGACGTCATCGGACTCACGCCAGGGGATGAGAGCTCGGTGGCGCCCATGGGAATGCCGGTGCGGGGAACGGCGGGAGCCGGTCCGATGCCAAGTGGCGACGTCATCCCGAGCGGCGATCCCAGCGGCGATGGTCCGATTCCGCCAATTTGCGCAGAGGCGGAACTGCTTGCCACGAAGACCACCGTCAGCACGGCCAGCGACCAACGTATGAACCGAAGCGGGCGTGTCATCCTCAATGTCCTCTCTTTTGGCCGGTGGAATCGCCCCGCACCGCGGCTCAGTCTGCTTCACCGGCTTACGCGCGCTGGCGACGCACGACGACGCGACCGTAAGCACCCCCGACTGCGATTTGACCGGGATTGCTGCAATTTGCCCGGTCTTGCGCCGACCCGAACCTGTCGCGACGGTCACCGACGGCGCCGCCGCCGCGGCTCATCGCAGGCTGCGGTGATACCCGGTCGGCGTTTGCCCGGTCGCTTTGCGGAACGCGGCGGTGAACGAGCTGGTCTCGCTGAATCCGACCGTCAATCCGATCTCGGTCACCGAGAGCTCAGGCTTGGCCAAGAGCGTCTTGGCGTGCTCGATGCGTCGGCTGTTGTGATATCGGTGCGGCGGCATCCCGAGAGATTGCTTGAACGCCCGGCAGAAATAGTACGGGCTCAAACGAACGAGACGCGCGAGCGTGGCGAGCGGTATCTGCTCGGAAAGATGTTCCTCGATATAGGAGGTGACGATCCGCTGCTGCCAGCCCGCGAGGCCGCCCCGCACCGGAGCTTCGACCGGACGGATCCCGGCATTGAGGCGCACGAGCTCGTGCGCCAGGACGACACCAAGGGCTTCGAAATAGAGTCGATTGTCGGAGCCGGCGCTCTCGATCTGCTTGCGCAACTTGACCGCCGTATCCCATAGCGTCGTGTCCTCGAAGAACAGCCGCGGGCTCAGGGGCGTGCCCGCAACGTCGGCCTGGGGAAGCGTCGGCATCTTGGCGGGATCGAAATAAAAATACACCACGCGGGTGAGCGAGCGCGGTTCCTGCCAGTCGGAGTATTCGTGGCCGGCCGGCACGAAACGCGAGCTTCCGCTTGAAGTCTCGAAGTGTGGAGCGGGGCAGGCCCTCGACGATGGTCTCGCCCTCGCGGCGCTCGCCCTGCTCGTAGACGGCAAGCAGGTGACGAGGCCCGTTAAAGCGATACTCGGTCCTTTCGGGTTGCGTGGCTTGCACGATCTCCACGGTCATGCCGTCCCAACTCACCGCGCGGCGCTTCACGGCATCAGCCGGAAAAATCTCCACCGTGCGGTCAGCCGCACTGGGAGCGCGGTGATCGACCAGCGGTCGAAGCCAGATGATCGGCGTGCTCGTGCTGGCCTTCACCCACACGCGGATGACCGTCGGACCTCAGCAACATGGCAACGTGAGGCGCTGTCGGAGGATTGCGATCGAAACGACGGTACGACGGCAAGTGCGTTGATGGCGAGTTTGTCAACATCGGTCCCACCTGTGATGTTCGAGCCGTTGGATCCGCGCCGCCAGGTTTCCCGCTTGGCTGTCTCCAACCTGCATTCAAGGTAGGTCGACCGAGACGAAATGCTCCATCCTACGGAGGTTGGCTCCAGCGTCGAATTGGTTTGAGGGGGCTATACTTTGGTTTAGGGCCGGGTTCGCGCTGTGCCGAATATGACCGTTGTAACGCCGCAGGACCGCAAGAAAATCGCGCGCTATCTCCCGCCATCCCGCTCCAGAGCCTTGTCCAGGTATTTGATAAGTGTCGGTCCGTCGAACGGCTTGATCAGAAAGCAAATCGCGCCTGCATCCAACGCCCGCTTGCGGACGCTGTCTTCGGGGAAGGCGGTGATGAAAATGATCGGCAGCACGCGCCCTTGGGCACGCAAGCTGACTTTGCAGCTCGAGGCCGCTCATGCCCGGCATCTGCACATCAGCGATCAGGCACGACGTATCGTTCACTTGCGACGACTCCAGGAACTCGCGGGCCGACGCAAATGGATGAGCGATGTATCCAAGCGATCTCACGAGCCTGTTGGCCGCGGCGCGGACGGACGCATCATCATCGATGATCGAAATCACCGGAACTTCGGGGCAAATCAGTCCATCCTTTGCTATCATGGCCAGCACAGAACAAAGCGTGTCGGCGCTCCGTCACAATGCTCCGCGACGCAGCGGGGAAAATCATACTTAGGTTTTGATGCGCTAGGGCTTTGCGCGACGAATTCCGAGCATTTCGGCCATTCTGACCAGATCGGCCAACGACCTCGCGCCCATTTTTCGCATGAGGTGCCCCGCGATGAATCTTGACAGTAATCTCGGCCAGACCGATCTCGGCCGCGATCTGCTTGTTCATGAGGCCGGACGCGACCAGCGCCAGCACGTCCCGCTCACGAGGTGGTCAGCGTCTCGAAAACGGCGCGCAGCTCCGCAACGATTTTCTCTTCTTTGCGCCTTCGTGCGATCGCGCTCGATCGCAACCGCGACGGCGTCGAGCATGTCCTGGTCGCGAAACGGCTTGGTCAGGAAATCGACCGCTCCAGCCTTCATGGCCTTCACCGTCATCGGGATATCGCCGTGGCCGGTCATGAAAATAATCGGAATTTGAATATTCGCCTTGGCCAGCTCGGCTTGAAAGTCCAGGCCGCTCGGTCCCGGCAACCGGATGTCCAGGACCAGGCAGCTGGCGACCTCCGGGTAGTTTGCTCTCCAGCCATTCCCGCGCCGAACCGAACACCTCGGCCCGCAAGCCCACCGATCGGAAAAGGTTGCTGAGCGCCTTGCGCATCGAAGGGTCATCATCGACGACGAACACGATCGCCTCGGTTTCGAACGCCTCGGTCATGCTTCGCCACCGCCGCTGGCCGCCTCGACCGTGGCTCTCCCCGCAGGTCAGGCACTGGCATAAGCCAGGCAGCCCGATCGGCGACAAGGACGAGGGCCTCCACGCCTTTGTCATGCCCTGACTCGGCAGCGTTGGGCGGCCGGTCAAGACGATGTCTCCCGGGCGGGCGGCACCGTGAACGTAAACGTCGCGCCCGGCCCAACGTTGGACGATGCCCATATCCGCCCCCGTGCGCCTCGATGATGGAACGGCAGATCGACAATCCCATTCCCATCCCGTTGGGCTTGGTGGTGAAGAAGGCATTGAACAACTGGTTGCATATCCCGCGGATCGATGCCGACTTCCGCGGTCCCGCACCTCTATCATCACCTGGTCGTCTTCCCCCTCGCACGACCGGATGAGCAGTTCACGTGGACGGTCGGTAACGGATGCCATGGATTGGATGCCGTTGATCACCAGATTCATGATCACCTGCTGCAGTTGGACCCGGTCGCCGAACACCTCATGCAGCGCCGCGCGCGAGTTCGAGCCGCAACGATCACCCGATTGTTGAGCAACTCTCGCTCAACCAGCAAGACCAGTTGCTCGATGACTTCGTTGAGATTGAGCAATGATCCGCTGCGGATTGCTCTTCTTTAACAGCCCTCGCAGGCCCCAAACCACCTCGCTGGCACGCACGCCGTCGCTGATCATGCTCTCCACCGCCCCGCGCACCTCCTCCAGCTCCGGCGGCCGGTAGGCGAGCCACCGCAAGCAAGCCTCGCCATTGGTGACAATAGCCGCAAGCGGCTGGTTCACCTCGTGCGCGATCGACGCAGTCAGTTCGCCCAAGGTCGTCAGGCGCGTCACATGAGCCAGCTCCGCCTGGGCCTGCTGCAGCGCTTCCTGGGTCCGATTGCGTTCGGTGATGTCCATAAGACTCACCAGGACGCATCCCAATGTCGCCGCCTCCGCTGGAAACGCAATTGTCAGGAGCACCGCCAGTTTGTCGCCGCTGAGGGTTTTCAAAACGGTCTCCAGCCTCGAACAAAGTTCGACCCTCGGCAATGGCAATCAGCACTTGCGCAAACACGTCCTCGGACTCCGGCAGAAAGACCTTGTGCAGAGAGACGAGCAGGTCCTCCTTCCGCCGAGCCGCAAGCAGCTTGAGCGTCGCTTCGTTGACGTTGACGATCCGCACCATCGTGATGGCTTGCCGGACAAATTCCGGGTGTGTCGTGAAATAGTGTCCGAAGTCCCTGATGCCCTGAGCCTTGAGTTCGTCAATGGCTGTCTTGACCTTGGAAAAGTCCTCTTCCCAGATCGATACACCTGCCGTCTGGAAAATGTTTCGGTACCTGCGTTCGCTCTCGCGCAGCTCGGCGTCGGCCCGCTTGTGTTCCGTAATGTCGTTATTGGTCTCCATTGTTGCGACCGGCCGTCCGCGCGTCTTCCTGCAAAGACCATCGGCTCGCCACGGTCACGCGAGTCCCGTCGCGCTTCGTGTGGACGAGTTCTCCTTCCCACCGACCGGTGTGGAACAGCTCTGCCGTGATCTTTTCCAGGGATGCAGGGAAAGACGGTCTTCATGAGTCGATGCGAGACTTGGCCGATGGCCTCGTCCCGTCGCCAGCCGTACAGCTCCTCAGCGCCACGATTCCAGTAGGTGATGATGTCATTCATGTCACGAACGAAAACAGTGTCGTGCGTGAGGTCAAGGGTCGGGCCCGTTCGCGCACGACCATGTTCGCCGACTGATTCTTCAGCGCGAGGAAAGTCGTGGCTGCCGATCGCCGAGAGGCTCACGAGGCACCTGACCAGAGCCGTGTCCGCGGTCAGCTGATGCGACACCAGGTAACTCAGGACGGTCAATGCCAGGCAAGCCGACGACAGGAGCAGAACCCCGCGTCGCTGAAGAAAATTAGCACCCATCAGCACGACGACGGCGTAGAGTACCGCGATAGCGATATCCAGGTGGAAATCGTGTCGATTGCGAAAATTGCGACGGCCAAAACGCCGGCAAGAATGGGAAGAACGGGCGAGATGGAAGACGCCGAAGGCAACGGCTTATCGTGCATCTCGCTTGCACCCGTCCCGCTGGTCGACCGGCCTTGTCCAGGCAGCAGCGGCCACCGCGTCGCCATGCGGCCAAGTTTCATCATATCTGCTCAGCAGAGCACATGAGACTGGCTCGGAGAAAGTGCCAACGCTCCCGGATGTAGAGCCATTTTTTGGTATCGGCGCAAGCCAATCCCTTTCGCAACCTCGCACCTGCGAAGGTCCGGCCGGCCAGGGCGGGCGTCGAAAAAGCCCGCCGCGTGAACACCGCGTCTGGTGCGCTTTGGACGTCACACCAGCGAGCGTCGACGGTTCCGCGCCGGTGTCAGCCCGTCCCGCCGCAGACGGCAAGCTTACTTCCCAGCGGCCTTCCTCAGTGCTTCATTGATCCTGTCTTGCCAGCCCGGGCCGCCGTCTTGAAAGTGCTCGAGAACGTCCCGATCGATGCGCAAAGAGACGAGCTCTTTGGCGTTCGGAATCGAGGGACGTTTCGGAGCCGGCTCTTCCAGCGGCTTGGTCGTTGCCGCCTTGAACGCGGCTTCGGCCGCCAGCAGCGAGGTCTTTTATTCTTCTTGATTTGTCGAAAGGCATTGATCTCCTCCTGCAAATTGACGCTCGAGCCCAACAGGTTTGCAAGCTTTAGAGAGCTGTATCGCGGCCCCATGCAATTTCAAGCGCCGGTGGCGACACTCCCGCACATGCGGCGGCAACGCATGAATGGGACGGTGTCAGTACGCGTACTTAAGCCGTCACGGCTATTTGTGCAATTGGGCAACAATTCCGCAAAAACCGGCAACTCCCCTCCCGGCCGGAGCAGGACGCCGATCGCGATGCTCGACTTACTTCGGCAGTTCACTCGCGCTGGCGAAGCTGCGAGGGATGATGGCGCTCTTATCTCCCTTGAGCACTTCCCACCGGGTCCCTCACCATCTCGCCAGAAGCGGAGGTCGAACTTTTCCGCTCCGACTCGAAGATCGGAGACTTCGAGATCGGCAGCCATTCCGGCAGCACAGGATCGATGAAGAGCCTTTTGTTCGGCGCGTCCGGCTGAAAGCCTAGAATCATTTGCAGAAAGCAAAGACAGATCCTGCGGCCCAGGCTTGCGGGACGTTTGCTCCGAGATACTGGACGGGAAAGTTGGTCGGGTTGCGGTGAATCCCGGCGTAGAGCTCGGGCACCTGATGCGATATGAAGTACTTCGCCGCTTCGCTGCTGTCGCGGGCGATGCGCGAAGCCTCCGTTGCAGATCCGTAGCGGCGAAAGCCGGTGGCGATGATGCCGTTGTCGTGCGGCCACACCGATCCATTCTGGTACGAGTGCGGATTGTAAGGCGGGATGGTTTGCGGACAGGGTTCGGATGCCCCAGCCGCTCCACATGTCCGGCTTCATCAGCCGTTCGACCACCCGGCGAGCGCGGTCGGCCGGGACAATTCCCGACCACAGACAATGTCCGGGATTCGACGCAACGCTGAGCACCGGTTTTTCTCGCCATCCAAGGCGTAGGCATAGAACCCGACTCCTCATCCCAGAATGCTTCGTTGAAGCTGGCGAAACAGCGCAGTTGCTTTCGCCCGTAGTTCCTGCGCGCGGCTGGAATTTCCCAGCGCGTCGAAGACCTGGGCCATGCGCTGCCAGGCGTCGTAGACATAGCCCTGAAGCTCGCACAGCGCCTTGGGACCCTTCACCAGCGAACCATCGGGGTAAACGACGGCGTCACCCGAGATCCTTCCAACTCTGGTTCTCGTAGCCCACGGGAGAGCGGGTTGCGTATTCCTGGAAACCGTCGCCGTCGCGATCCCCATATTTGTCGATCCACTCGAGGCATCGTTCCGCGGTCTTCAAATGGCGCTCGAGCAGCCCGGTATCGCCGGTGCTGCGCCAAGCGGTGTGAAGCACGATGAGATAGAGCGGCGTCGCGTCGGCGGTCCCATAATAAGGCGTATGAGGAACGAGCTTGAAATGCGCGAGTTCGCCCACGCGCAGTTCGTGCATGATCTTGCCCGGTTCGGCATCGCGGTAATTGTCTTCCTCGGTAGCCTGGAGGGATCCGAGCACTTCAGAGCACCACGCGGCAAAGTCGGGATAAACCAGCGCGTTCTGCAGTGAAACGATCAGGCTGTCACGGCCGAACACGGCAACAAACCACGGGACGCCCGCGGCGGGTACGAATTGCATGTGATCCGTCCCCTTTATCGGCAGACGGGCGTGATCATGTCCTCCACGCCCTGACGGTAGAGGCGATAAAACTCTTCGTTGCTCGTTCGAATCTTGAGGACCGTTTGTTCCCAATCTTCCACCCTTTGGCCGACGCCCGACTGTTTTGCACTCGCGATGCAATAGTCCGGAGCCTCAAATCGGGTCGTGCCGTTGTCGAGATCGTAGTGCAGGCAGGTGTGCCAGACGCCTCCCGGTTTCAGATCGATTTCGAAGCTGATGCGGCCATTGGCATAGACCGGACGAGAACCGCTTTTATGCGCCGAGATTGTTACTCCGCGATAGAAATCCCGGTTACGGTAAGATTGTGCTCAACTGCGACGCCTCGTCGGACCATTCTGTAACGATCCGGCCGCGGCGCACGATCTTTTCCGATTTGACTTCGAACAAATCCGCAAAGTCACAGCGAGCCGCAATCTCCAGATTGAAGCGCACGCTCCGCAGGCCATGCGATTCACGAGGTCAAGATCCTCGTGAGAGGCCGCCATCAATTGATCGACTTAATCGGATCCCGAGCGTTCCTGCAGGGATGACGCCGTCCTCCGTGGCCATGACCCGATTGGCCAGAAATATCCGTGCGGCATAGTGGGTGATGTTGCCGGCGTTGAGCAATTGCCACGGTTCGCCATTGGCGTAGATGTGCCAGCTGCTGATGATCCGCGTGTCAAAGAAATAAAGGCCCTTGTCACTCGGCCATGGGATTTGGCCATCGGGATCGGTAATCAGAACGCTGTGGCCCTGATTGATGGCGAGCCTTGGAGGACCGACGGTGATTTCAAGCGACATGACAAATTCCTTGGCTTGCGAAAATATGAACGATTGCCTTTAAAGCACGTCCGCATCCTACCGACGGTTTCCAGTTTCAGCGAGCGCAATCGGCCGCCGCCGGCGGCACCTGGATTGTCGAGCAGCGGGTGCGACTGCTATTGGAGTTGCAGGCCTGGGAGCGCGATTGCGTTCGCCGCCACAAAACAGCCCGTCTGTTCTTGGCGATACGAAGACTGACGGTTACGGGCTAATTTGCACGGCCGGCCTTGTCGGTTGCTGCTCACAAGGGCGACCAGTTCTCCACCCACGCAGAGGATTTTGGATCCGCCATGTCGCAATCCCCGAGGCAATTCTCGAAGGCAAGAAACGCCCCTTCACCGGGGCTGAGTTCCTCGAGTCCCTGCGCGACGGGCGCGAAGTCTACATTTACGGCGAACGTGTCGGAGACGTCACGACGCACCCGGCCTTCCGCAATTCGGTTGCCTCCGTCGCCCTGCTCTATGATGCGCTGCACGATCCCAAGACCAAGGACGTGCTCACCGCGCCGACCGATACCGGCTCCGGCGGCTACACGCATAAGTTCTTCAAGGTTGCCCGCTCTGCGCGAGGATGTCATCGCGCAACGCGATGCGATCGCCGCCTGGGCCCGCATCACGCTACGGCTGGATGGGCCGCAGTCCCGACTACAAGGCCGCATTCCTCAATACGCTCGGTGCCAATGCCGAGTTCTACGGAAAGTTCGCCGACAACGCGCGCGCCTGGCACAAGCGCGGCGCAGGAGGTCGGTGCTCTATCTCAACCACGCCCTCGTCAATCCGCCGATCGACCGCAACAAGCCGGTCGAGCAGGTCAAGGATGTCTACATCACCATCCAGAAGGAGACGGACGCCGGCATCTTCGTCTCGGGCGCCAAGGTGGTGGCCACCAACTCGGCGCTCACCCACTACAACTTCCTCGGCCAGAACATGGGCCAGGAGATTACCGATCCAGCATGGTGGTGATGTTCATCGCGCCGATGGACACGCCCGGCATCAAGCTGATCTGCCGAGCCGTCCTACGAGTTCGCCGCCGCCGCCACCGGCTCGCCGTGGGATTATCCGCTCACGCTCGCGCTTCGACGAGAACGACGCCATCTTCGTGTTCGATAACGCGTTCATTCCGTGGGAGAATGTCATCATTCATCGCGACGTGGAGCGGCTCAAGAGCTTCTATCCGCGCTCGGGATTCTTCAACGGCTTCACCTTGCAGGGCTGCACGCGCCTGGCGGTCAAGCTCGATTTCATCGTGGGCCTCCTCTACAAGGCGGCGCGCGCGCACCGGCGTGGAGGCGTTTCGCGGCGTGCAGGCTCAGATCGGCGAGGTGATCGGCTGGCGGAACCTGTTCTGGTCGCTCTCCGATGCCATGGCGTTCAATCCCGAGCCATGGGTCAACGGGGCGGTGCTGCCCAATATCAGGGCCTCGAGCACCTATCGCCTGTTCATGACCGAAGCCTATCCGGCGGTGCGCGCAATCGTCGAAAAGGTGATTGCCTCGGGCCTCATCTACCTGCCGTCCCATGCCCGCGACTTCAAGAACCCGGACATCGACAAGTACCTCGCACGTTACGTGCGCGGCTCCAACGGCATCGACTACAAGGAGCGCATCAAGATCATGAAGATGCTTTGGGATGCAGTCGGCACCGAGTTCGGAGCACGGCACGAGCTCTACGAGATGAACTATTCCGGGAGCCACGAACTGGTGCGCATTTTCCCCGCTGCAGCACGCGCAGGCCTCCGGCGCGCTCAAAGAGATGGAGGCGCTCGCGGAGCGATGCATGGCGGATTACGACGAGGACGGCTGGAAGCATCCCGCCTATCGCGACGGCTCGGACATTTCCGTCCTGGACAAGAGCGTAACCCCTCCGAGATATCCAGGCAGTTCAAAACTCCTCGAGCAAGCGTCCCAGACCCGGAATCTTGTCCAGGATCCCGTTCTGGCGCAGCGCGTGCCAGTACGTCGCCGTATTGATGGCGATGACCGGCTTGCCGAGCCACATCTCCGCCGCCGCAGCCAGACGGACCATGCTGAGATTGGTGCCGACCTGTATGATCGCATCCACATCGCCAGCGTCGCCATTGAGCTCGATCAGCTTCTCTCGCAGCACATCAGTCGGCACTTCCGCGATCGCGGTCCAGCTCTTGCATTCCAGATAGAGGTCGCGGACGACGGCGAAGCCGGACTCGGTGAAGTAGCGTGCCACCTCCTTGTTGGCGACCGGATAGTAGGGCGAAAGAAACGCGATCCGCTTGATGCCGCCATAGGCCTTCAGCGCAGCCGTGCACGAGTGCGATCCGATGCTCACGCCGACGCCGGATTCACGCTCGACCTTGGCCTGGAAGCGCATCGGCTCCCGGCGGCGCCGCCGTAGAAGGTGACGGCGGACATGCCCATGACCAGATAGTCCGGCGAGCATGTCATCACGCTGCGGACCGCCTCCAGCACGTTCCGACCGATGACCTCGGTGCCGGCCATGAAGGTCTCGTTGCTGACCGCCTGCGCGTTCGGCGTGAAGATCCGGCTGTAGTGGTTGGTGACGCCGATCGGCCGCATCATCTCGAAATCCGGCTGCACGATGGTGTTGGTCGAGGGACCCAACACGCCAAACTTGCGTCGCCAACCGAGCACGTCTCTCATCGTCGGATCGCTCCTGTAAACGTCATGCGTACTTTTGCGGCTGAAGGTCCGCCGAGTGTGCGTGGCATTGACGTGAGGCGTCAAGTTTCGGCACCGGTCTTGCATCGCGCCGTTGTCGGGCGCTCGGCGTGAAAACACCAGCCGATCGTCGAAGGCGGAGATGCTGCCGATTTTGCGCTCAGCACCGATCCGTTAAGATGGGCGTTCGGCGGCCGGCGTTTCCCGCCTGAACGCTGAAGGCGCACCGTGGGAACCCCGTTTCGGATGTCGAACGATTGCGTGATTGTTGTCGGTGCCGGGCCGGTGGGTCTTACCGCGGCCTTGGCGTTGGGGCGCCGCGGCATTCCCACCGTGCTTGTTACGGCCGAACCTGAGCTCGTGATGGAGCTGCGCGGATCGACGTTCCATCCCCGACCCTGGATCTGTTGGACGAGTTCGGCGTCGTGCCGCCGCATGATCGACGTGGGACTGAAAGGCGCCGACCTGGCAGTTTCGCGATCGGGAGACCGGGCCGGTGGCGACGTTCGATCTGTCGCATGCTGGCGGGCGACACCAACCATCCCTATCGCGTGCAATGCGAGCAATGGAAGCTGATGCGGTTCCTCGAGGAGGAATTGCGCAAGCTGCCGGGAAGCGACATCCGCTTCGGCCATGAGGTGACTTCGGTGCGGCCGGACGACCGAGTCCGTGACCGTGACCGCAGAGACGTCGTCCGGTCCGGTTTCGCTCACGGGCCGGTATGTCATCGCGGCGGATGGCGCCCGCAGCGCGGTGCGCCGCTCGCTCGCAGTCGACTTCGAGGGCTTTACCTATCCGGAGCTGTTTCTGATCGCGTCCACCGACTTCCGCTTTGAAGCCAAGCTCACCGACATCGCCTACGTCAATTACATCGCCGATCCCGCTCGAATGGCTGGTGCTGCTCCGGGTCCCCGAGCTCTGGCGCGTTCTGGTGCCGGCGCCGGAAAATTCAGACCGGGAGAAGTTGCTGTCGGATGACTCGTTGCAGCAGGTGCTGCAACGCGTGGTCGCGCGGTCCGAGCCGTACCGGATCGCCCATCGCTCGGTCTATCATGTGCATCAGCGGGTGGCGAAGTGCTTCCGTCACGGCCGCGTTCTGCTCGCCGGCGACGCCGCTCACATCAACAATCCGCTCGGCGGAATGGGCATGAACGGCGGGATCCAGGACGCCTTCAACCTGTCCGACAAGCTGGCACAAATTTGGGCGGGCGCCGATGATCGGCTGTTGGACCGGTACGACCGGCAGCGGCGGACGGTGGCGGTCGAGGCGGTGCAGCAGCAGACCAACCGCAATCACCAGATCATCAGCGAGCGCGATCCCGACACACGCAAGCAGGCGCTCGATGCGATGCGGCGGACCGCGGCGGACAAGCGCTCCGCACGGGAATACATGTTGAAGTCCTCGATGATCAGCAGCCTGCGCCGTGCCGCGGAGATCGAGTGACGCACGTCTGCCGGCGCCTGTCAGTCCTTGGCCTGGTAGCGCGTCTCCCGATCCCAATAATCGGGAAAACCCACGATTCCCTGCAATTCGGCAAAGGAGATGCTCGGGCGGAGGTGCCGCCTTGGATCCCGGCTGCAGCGCGGCGAGCGTCGCCTGCATCGCCGCGATCGCCGATGAAAGCAGCATCACGGGGTAGAGTGCGAGCTTGTAGCCGATCTCCTGCAATTGCGCGGCCGGCAAGACCGGTGTCTTTCCGCCGGGCACCAGGTTCGCCATGCACGGCTTGTGCATGGCGGCGCAGAAGCGCCTGCATCTCGTCTTCCGTCTCGGGAGCCTCGAGGAAGATGATGTCCGCCCCCTCCGCCTCGAAGTCGCGGCAGCGCGCCAGGGCCTCATCAGAAACCGTGGACCGCGCGCGCGTCGGTCCGCGCCATGATCAATATGTCCGCATCGGACCGCGCTTCCACGGCGGCCCGGATCTTCATGCGCGCCTCGTCACGCGCAATCACCTGCTTGCCGCGCGTGTGGCCGCACTTCTTGGGGCTGACCTGGTCTTCGATCATCACGGCCGCGGCACCGGCACGGGCATATTCGACCACCGTCCGCTGGACGTTCAGCGCGTTGCCGTAACCGGTGTCGCCGTCGCCGATCAGCGGAATTTTCGAGGCGGCGCTGCAACAGTTGCGCAGGCTGTCCAGCATCTCGCTGAATGAAATCAACCCGGTGTCCGGCAGGCCGAGACGGGCGGCCGAGACCCCAAAGCCGCTCATGAATGTGACTTTGTAGCCTGGCATCGACGATCAGCTTCGCCGAAAGGGCGTCATAGCATCCCGGCATGATCTCCAGGCTTGGTTGGGACAGGAGGTCGCGCAATTGCTGGGCTGGTGTCACGGGTGCTTTCTCGTTCGTTCGATCGCTTCTTGCGGCAATCAATCGGCTCTTTGGTCCAGATTCTTTTGCAAGGAGATGGATGCGCGGGTCAAGCCCGCGCATGACAACGCATCAGATCGCCACACGCGGCCGCGCAACGGCGCGCGCGATCACGCCGCCGGCTATTGGGGGCGGGATCCCTGCCGCCTTGATGGCGGCGGCAAAAAGATTCACGATCTTTTCGGAACACGGCCTCGTTCTGCTCCTTCGTTGAGCCCACCCGGAACAATGCCGAGCTTCGTCAGCCGCTCGGTAATTTCAGGTGACTTGGCCAGTGCGGTGATCTCGTTCCTGATCGCGGTGATGATCGGCTCCGGCGTCCCGGTCGGAGCGAGGAAGCCGTTCCAGGAGGAGAATTCGAAGCCCGGCAGGGTCTCGGACACCGACGGGATGTCGGGCGCGGTTGCCAGCCGCTGAGCCGTGCCGACGGCGATCAGTCTGATGCGGTCGCTGTCGATGTGCGGCAACAACTCGGATGAGTTGCCGAAATAGAGATCGACCTGGCCGGACATGACATCGGAAACCGCCTGCGGTCCACCCTTGGACGGGACCATGACCAGATCGATACCTGCGCGCGCGAACAACAGCACCGGGGCGAGATGGCTGATGTTCTGCGTGCCGGCGACCGTGAAGTTCAGCTTGCCGGGATTGGCCTTCGCGTAAGCGATGAGCTCCGGCAGTGTCTTGACGGGCAGTTCGCGTTTGATGGCGATCATCTGCGTGCCGGTGCCGACATTGGTGATCGGCACGAGTTGCTGCTCCGGACTGAAGTTGAGCTTCTGCAATTGCGGCGTGAGGGTGATCATCGACGATGCGGCGAACAGGAGGGTGTAACCGTCAGGCGCCGCCGCCGCCACCATCCCGGTCCCGAGCGCGCCGCCTGCGCTGGGGCGGTTCTCCACCACGAAGGTCTGGCCTAATTTGGCCGACAGATGCTGCGCGCCCAGGCGCGCCATCATGTCGGCGTTGCCGCCGGCCGCGAACGGCACCACGACGGTCACGCGGCCGGCTCGGCCAGTCCGCCGCGCGCAGAGGTGCAGCAATTGCGACCAAGGCCGCGACGGCAGGCAAGATCAGCAGCGTTAGACGATGCATCTCAGTCCTCAATTCATGTTGCTGGCGCCGATGTCGAAAGCGTCAGTCACGAAAAGCAGGTTTCATGCCGTGTCCGTTGCCGTCGGAAAAAAGTACGTGAGGATAATGCGGGATACAAGGCTCGGCCGGACGGCGATCCCGCGGACCGCGCATACGACGAAGACGTGCAGGCGCGGAGGCCCTCCACTACTTGCCCAGGATCGCGGACACCATGGCGCGCGGGTCGCGAGTCGGCCAGCGGCCGGTGTCCACCGCATGCAGGAAATCGGCGACATGCTGGTTGAACGCGGCCGGCTCCTCCAGGTTGATGGTGTGGCCGGTATTCGGCATCACGACCAGACCGGCGGTCTGGATCGTGCGCTTCATCAGCAGCGCGGGTTCCAGGCACGGCCAATCCTCGTCGCCCGTCATGATGAGGGTCGGCGCGGTGATGGTCTTCATGCGATCGACCAGGTCGAACAGCGACGGCCGGCGCTTCTGCACGCCACGCATGGTCAGCGCCGCGCCGCGGGTCGAATTTCCAGCGAGCTGATCGGCGAACTCCTGCCAGCCGCGCGGATCCTTGTTCTGGAACTGCACGCGCGACGGCGCGAGCGCATACGCCACGGCCGCCTTGCTCATGCCGACCTCTTCGAAGCGGCGGGCAGCCGCCTCGGTCTCCTCCATGAATTGCGCGCGCTTGTCGGCGGATGCGCCGTAGCCGCAGCCGCCGACGACCAGCGACAGCGCGCGTTCGGGATAGGTGAAACCGAAGTGCAGGGTCGCAAATCCACCCATGGAGAGACCGACGATGTGCGCTTTGTCGATCTTCAAGGCGTCCAGCACGGCCTTGATGTCGTCGCGCGCGCGCTCCTGCGAGTATTTCTCGACATCGTCCGGTACGTCGGACGGCGTGAACCCGCGCGCGTTGTAGGCGATGCAGCGGTAGCGGCGCCCGAAATAACGCATCTGGGATTCCCACGAGCGGCAATCGCCGGCGAACTCGTGAACAAAGATGAGCGGGACGCCGCTCCCGACCTCCTCGTAGTGGAGCTTCACGCCGTCGTCGGTGGTCAGATGAGGCATTGCACGTCTCCGCAGCCTGATTGACTAAATACTAGATCGACCCCGCCCGCGACGAGGCCCCCGCATCGAGCGTGACGACCACGCCGCTGGTATTGCTGGATTTCGGCGACGCCAGGAACGCGACCATGGCGGCGATCTCGGCGGGCTCTCCGACACCGCCGCGCGGCAGGGATTTGAACAGCTCGGGCCAGCGCGAGGGATCGCCGAACCGCTCCTGCGCCCGCTTGCCCGCGAGCCCCACCACCCGGTCGGTCGCCGTCGGACCTGGACTGACACCGATCACGCGGATGCCATCGCGCACGCTGCCGCTGCCGAGCGATTCCGTGAAGGCGACAAGCCCGGCATTGCCGGTAACTCCGCAGATATAGCCGGGATCATGCGAGCGCGCCGCGTTGCCGATGATGTTGATGATGGCGCCGCCGCCGCGCGCCTTCATGAGCGGATAGAACGCGCGGGTCATATTGATGGTGCCGAGCACCTTCAAATCCCAGGCCGTGCGCCATCGGGCCTCGTCGACCTCGAACAATGTGCCGCCGGGAATGGCGCCGGCGTTGTTGACCAGGATATCGACGTCCGGAAACTGCTCGGCCAGTCGCGTCACGTTGGCGCTGTCCGCGAGATCGGCAGCGTCGGTGCGGACGGCGACCTTGTATTCTCTCTCGAGGTGCCTGCGTGCGGTGTCGAGATCGACGGCGCTGCGCGAGACCAGGACAAGATTGCAGCCCTCCGCGGCGAGAGCCTCGCCGACCGCGCGCCCGATGCCGCGCGAACCGCCGGTGATGAGAGCGAGTTTCCCGCCAAGATTCAGGTCCATCGGGGTCTCACACGATCCTGCTCGCGCGCAATTGCGCGATCTCGCCATCCGAATAGCCGATCTCGCGAAGAATCTCCTGCGTGTGCTCGCCTTGCTCCGGTACGCCGGAGACGATGCTCGCCGGCGTGCGCGACAGGCCGATGGCCTGACCGACCACGCGAATGTCGCCGCGCTCGGGATCTTTCAGGGGCGCCGCAATGCCGAGATGCTGGACCTGGGGATCGGCGAACACTTCGTCGACCTTGTAGATCGGTCCCGCCGGCACGCCTTTGGCCTCGAGCGCCGTCAGCCAGTCGGCGGACTTGCGCGCGGCGAAGATCGGTCCCAGCAGCGCCTTGATCTGCGGGCGGTGCCGGGTACGGCTTGCGCCCTTGGCGTAGTCGGGATGGTTGGCAAGATCGGGGCGGCCGATCACCTCGCAGAACGAGCGCCACTGGCCGTCCCCGCCGACACCGATGTTGATGAATCCGTCTTCGGTCGCGACGACACCCATCGGCGTGCTGGTCGGATGATCGTTGCCGGCCTGCGGCGGAACCACTCCCTCGACGAGATAACGCGCGGCTTGGAAATCCATCATCGCGATCTGGGCCTGCAGCAGCGAGGTCTCGACCCACTGTCCCAGGCCCGACCGCTCGCGCTCGGCCAGCGCGATCAGAATTCCCGTCGCGGCAAGCACCCCGGCGGAGGAATCGGCGACGGCGATCCCCGCCCGCATCGGCGGCGAGCCGGGCTCGCCGGTGACGCCCATCAGCCCGCCCATGCCCTGGGCGATCTGGTCGAATCCGGCGCGGGTCTTGTAGGGGCCGCTCTGCCCGAAGCCCGAGATCGACGCAAGGATGACGCGGGGGTTGACCAACTTCAGCTGCTCGTAGCCGACGCCCAGCCGGTCCTTCACGTCGGGGCGAAAATTCTCGACCACGATATCCGCCGTCTCGACCAGGCGCATGAATGCCGGCGCGCCCTTCGCTCTCCTTCAGGTTCAGCGTCATCGAGCGCTTGTTGCGGTGCAGGTTGATCATGTCGTAGCCGTGCCGCGCACCACTGATGCCTTCGTTCGGATCGACGCCGGGGGCGCCTCGATCTTGATCACGTCGGCGCCGAAATCGGCCAGGATGCGGCAGCAGGTCGGCCCGGCGCGGACGCGCGTCAGATCGAGCACGCGCAGGTGGGAGAGCGCCGAGGACGCGATGGGCCGGGTCATGACTGGAGCTCCGGTTCGGGCACGAGGTGGGCGATGGCGGTCGGGATGCGAGCGTGCCAGTCGGTCTTCGACTGCACATGCCGAACAAGCTCGAACAAGGCAAGATCGCATCCGGCGCGGCCGACGATCTGCACGCCAATGGGCAGCCCGCGGTCGTCGAAGCCGGCGGGCAAGGCGATGGCTGGAAAGCCGAGCATGTTGACGAAGCGCGTGAAGCGGCTCAGCGCATAGAGCGTCCGGGGCGAGAAGCGCTCCGATGCCGGATCGCACTCGGCCGCGCTCGGGGTCAGGATCGCCATGACCGGCAGCACCGCCACATCGTTTCCAGCCAGCACCTGCTCCTCGAAATCGTGCACCAGGCGCTGCCGGGCGGCGACACTTTCGGCCAGTGTGGCATCCGCTATTTCCAATCCTTGGCCAGCCGCCGCCGCAAAACCGGCGCGATGGCGGCGTCATCGATGCGCGCGCGGTGCGCCCGCGCACTCTCTCCTGCATCACGATCATCGCATGGCGATCGATCGCCTCGATCGCCGCCAGCGCCGGGCGCTGCTCGATCGCGATGCCGGCCCCGGCGAGCACCGCGGCTGCGTCCGCGACCCCACGCCGGATGGCGGGATCGGATTGCGCAACAATATCGTTGAGCAGCACGGCGCGCGTGACGGGATGCGATGAGGGCAGCTCAGCCATGATCCTGTACCAGCGGCAGCATGTCGGCGGCGCTGCGGGCCAGGAGTCCGATGGTGTCGAGCGTGGGCGCCAGAGGCATCGTGCCGCGCGCCGATACCGCACCGTGAGTCGGCTTCCAGGCCGTGATGCCGCAGGCATGCGCGGGAATGCGCACCGAGCCGCCGGTGTCGGACCCCAGCGCGGCGACCACGGCGCCGCTGGCGACCGCGGCGGCCGAGCCGAGGACGAGCCGCCGGAAATGTAATCGAGGTTCCACGGATTCTTGACGCGGCCGCGCGTGGCATTGAAGCCGGACGGCTCGTAGGCCAGTTCGGTCATGTTGGTGAAGCCGATCAGATCGGCGCCGTTTGCATCGAAGTCGTTCAAGCAGATCGCTGGTCCCGATAACCTCGAGATCGACGTCCTCCGCGAACCCGCCGCCGGGCCGGTGGGTGAGCGTCTGGAACAGATCCTTGGCGGCGTAGGGCAGACCGCCCAACGGACCGGCGGCTGACCGCGGAAAAGGCGTCGCGTCGATTTGCGCGAAGGCGTTGAGGATCGGATCGAGTGCTGTCGCCTGCGGGCGCGCGTGCTCCCGCCTCCGCGTTCGGGCGGCTGTATCCAGCGTGTCCCAATCTGGGATTCTGTGCATCGGATGCCGAAGGTCCCTACCGAACGGCCACAAACGAGGCAGCACGGGGACGCGACCGCGCCAAGCCAGGCGGTGAGCTTGTGACCCTATCGGCGTGCATGTACGTTCCCGCCGCCAATGATTGGGAGTTCACATCTTGCCCGACACTCTTGGATATCGAAAGCGTATCGGCCTCGTCGTGCCGTCGACCAATACGACCGTCCAACCCGAGACCGAGATGTTGCGGGTGCCGGGCGTGACCTGCCACACCGGCCGCGTCACGATAAAGGAGCGTCCCCTCAATACCGAGGAGGCATTCTACGAGCACATGCAGATGATGCGCGACGGGATGGGCACGGCGATCGACCAGGTCATGACCGCCGGTCTCGACCATCTCGTCATGGGGATCGCGCTCGGATCGTTCTGGGGCGGCGTCGCGCCCGCCGACAAGCTGCAGGCGGATCTGGCACAACGCGCCGGCGTCGGCATTTCCATGGGGTCGACCGCGTCGGTGGCCGCGCTGAACAAGTTCGGCAGCAGGAAGATCGCGATCCTCACCCCGCACCAGCCGCGCGGCGACGAGATGGTGCGCGCCTATTTCGTGGAAGCCGGTTTCGAGGTGGTGCGCCTCAAGGGGCCTCAAATGCGCGACGCCGCGCCTGATCGCGCAGGTGTCGTCGCAGGACATCCGCAACGCGCTGATCGAGCTGAACGGCGACGACATCGATGCGCTGCTGACGCTCGGCACCGCGCTGCCGGCGGCGCGCGTCTCCGCGGAGGCCGAGCGCTGGCTGCGGCAAGCCGGTGCTGGCGGTCAACGCGGTGTCCTACTGGCATGCGATCCGCCAATGCGGCATCGAGGACCGCGTCCTCGGCCACGGGCGGATCCTGGAGGAGTTCTAGCACGCGGGCTCTGGTGGTCGCTCAGACCGCTTCGGCCTGGCGCTTGCGCACGCTGTCGATCAGCGACGCCCGCAGCAGATAGGCGCGATGCGCCGCCGGGTCGGCCGCGATCGCCCGCAGGGAGGCGTTGCTCTTGGCACGCATGGCCGGATCCTTCTCCTCCAGCCGTTTCTTGTTGGCGATGGTCTGCTGCTGGACATATTCGACGTTCAGCGGCCGCCGAAACCGGTCGTAGAGATCCAGAATGTCCGGCGACACTTCCCGACGGATGACGCGACCCAACAGGGAGGACAGTTCGACGCCATCGTGGATTCCAAAATTCAGGCCGAGCCCGCCGAGCGGGTTGTTGACGTGGGCCGAGTCGCCGGCGAGGAAAGCACGGCCCTTGCGGAACGCCGCCGCCACGCGCTGGTGCACATTGTAGATGTTGCGATGGACCACCGGATAGGGACCGGGTTTCGGGAAGAACCTCTGCAGCCGCGCCTGCACGGCCGCTTCCTCGAACGCCTCTTCCTCGCTTTCCATGAGCCGGGTGGGGAACACGACCCGCCAAAGGCCCTTGCCGTCGTCGCCGGTGACTTTGAACAGGGCGGCCCACTCGTCCGGATCCGAAAAGTAGTTCCGCGAGCATTCGGCGAATTCGGTACCGAACGGGTATGTCGTCGTGAGCACCAGGAACCGTTCCGGATGGGTGTATCCCTCGAACTCGATCTCAAGTCCCTTGCGCACCGTCGAGCGTCCGCCGTCCGCACCGATCAGATAGGAGGCTGATACCCGGCGCCTCCAGTCGCGGTCTCGACCTCGACCTCCACTCGATCATCGAACTGCTCGAAGCCGCCGACGCGCGCCGAGAATTCGACCGCAACGTTCGGCAGCGCTCGCAGCCGATCGAGGGCAATGTTGGCCAGCTTGTGCTGCTCGCATTGCACGACATACGGATAGCGCGTGTCGTTCTTCAGCACGCCGAAATCGAATTCGGCAATGATGGTCCGGCTGGCACGATCCCATATGCGGAATTTGGGTTCGATCAAGCCACGCCTGGTCACTTCTTCCACCAGACCAAGATTTTCCAGATATCTCGAGGGTGGCAGCGTGCGTGGTCGCCGCCCGCGGGCTATCGTTGACACGGGCCTCCGCTTCGAACAGCCGAACGTCCAGGCCCTGCCGGGCGAGCGCGAGTGCGGTCACCACGCCGACAGGGCCGCCACCTGCAATGACGATCGGACGTTCAGATTGCATATTCGATCTCGTGTTCACGCGAGTGCAGCTCTTGCCGCAGGTTGCATAGGCCGAGACCACGATGTTGACCAGACCTCGAAGCGCGTCACGCGCCGCATGGCTGACTTGCGACCGAGACCCGTCAGTCAAGCGCCAATGACCCCGTCCCGTCTTGTTCCTCCGTAGGGCAGGAACCAGAGGACATCTTGCTATCATCAAGCCGCTTGCCCGTCGGGTGCCGTTATGGTCCAGAGGCGCAACGTCCGGCGGGCGCCGGAGTAAACAATGGACCTGACGAAACCGATCCTGATCACCGGCGCCTCCGGCAAGACCGGACGGCGCACGGTCGCCGCCGCTGCCGCGAAAGGCGGGATTGTGAGAGCATTGCTAAGGCGTCCGGAGGCCGGACCGGATCTGCTGCAGGCCGGAGCGTCCGAGATCGCAATCGGAGACCTGACCGATCCCGGCTCGTTGCAGCGAGCCCTCGAAGGGGTGGGACAAGTTCTGCACATCTGCCCGCCGATGCATCCGCAGGAAGACAAAATTGCGACGTCCTTGATCGACCTCGCGTCGAAAGAGGGCGTCGATCGCTTTGTTCTGTACTCGGTGCTGCACCCCTCCTCGCCGACGTGCCGCACCATGCGCGCAAGCTTGAAGCGGAGCGTTATCTGGTCAATTCCGGACAGGTCTATACCATCCTGCAGCCCGAGCCGGTATATGCAGCACCTGGATCCGATCTGGAAAACCGTTCTGACGACCGGCGTCCACAGCATGCCGTTCGGAACCACGGCGCGATTCAGCGTCGTCGATCTCTCGGACCTGGCCGAGGCCACAGCCAATATCCTGACCACTCCGGGCCACGAGGGCGCGACCTACCAGCTTGCCGGGCCGGAGGCATTGAGCCAGGACGACATGGCGGGCATCCTTGCGCAGTTGCTCGGACGGCCGATCCGCGCGATGGGCAAGCCGCTGGACGAATTTCGCCGCGAGGCTGCCGCGGCGGGAGTGCCCGCCGAGCGGATCGAAACCATGTGTCTGATGAATGCACACTACGACGCGCATGGCCTGATCGGAAATCCGAACGTGCTTCGCTGGATTCTGGCCGCGAGCCCACCCGCTTCGTTGATTTCGTGAAGAGGGAATTGCCGACGGCGTGAGCCTGCTTGGCCTGCCGGTACTTGGTCGTGCGGCTCAATGTCGCCGGTGGCGCGCCGCAGTTCCATTATCGGGCGGATGCGCCGCGGTTCCTCGATTCGCGCAGGAACGTGCACATATTAACCGCACAATGACGACACTTTGATCGCCCCAAATGCCGGCAAATAGGCAACCACGGCTTGGCAGCACCTCGCCCATGGCATTAATGATCTGGACATTCGAGCGTAGGGGTCGACGCCGGGATCGATGGAGTTTTCGAGATGCCGCATTCGCCGAGCGCCATGATGGGATCATGTCTCCGCTCTCTCACCCGCACCGGCACCATGAGCCGCCGGCATGTGCTGGCCGGGCTCGTCCTGCTCGCTGGGTTCGTACCTGAAGCCTCGTCGGCGCAGACGACGGATTGGCCCACCAGGACCGTGACGGTGGTGGTGCCGTTCGCCGCCGGCGGAAACACCGACATCATGGCCCGCGTCGCCAGCCAGAAGCTCGCTGAGGTGTTCAAGCAAAGCTTCGTCGTGGAAAATCGCGTCGGCGCGGGAGGCGCGATCGCGGCGACCTATGTCGCGCAAGCGGCACCCGACGGCTACACCTTGTTCTTCGCGGCAGCGCCCCAGATTGCCGTCCTGCCGAACGTGCAGAAGGTCAACTACGATCCGCACAAGGACTTCACGCCGGTCAGCATCTTCGGGACCGGGCCGTTCATTCTGGCCATCAGCAGTGCAATTCCGGCCAAGACGATCCCTGAATTCGTCGAGTATGCCAAGAATCGCAAACTCAACTACGGCTCCGGCGGAACCGGCTCGGTGAGTCATTTGTCCGGCGCGCTGTTCGTGGCGCGCTCCGGGCTTGACGCGGTGCACATTCCGTTTCGCGGCGGCGCCCCGGCGATGACGGCGCTGCTGGGCGGCCAGGTCGACATGTATTTCGGCAACGCCGCCGACATTATTCCGTTTGTCGAGAGCGGCAAGGCACGCATCATCGGCGTTGCCGCCGACAAACGAGATGAACCAGCTGCCGGACGTTCCGACGGTGAGCGAAACCTATCCCGACTTCTCGCTGTCGGCCTGGAACGGCTTCCTCGTGCCCGCCAAGACGCCGCGGCCGATCGTGGACAAGCTGGCCAAGGAGGTCATCGCGGCGGCCAAGGATCCCGGGGTCATCGAGCAATTGACCAAGCTCGGGATCGAGCCCAATGGCACGACGCCGGAGGAATCCGCTGCGCAGATCGCGCGAGAGCAGGCGCAGTTCGACATTGCGATCAAGGCCGCCAACATGAAGGAGCAGTGATGTCGCAGCGGCCTCGGGACCGCAGCAGCAATATGAACCGGCGCGCGTTCATAACGCTGCTCGGCGGGGCCGCCATCGCGTGTCCACACGTCGCGGATGCGCAGTCCTATCCTTCGCGCCCGATCACGATGGTCGTGCCATTTCCGGCCGGCGGCGGCGCCGACGTTCTGGTTCGCATTCTCACGCGACACATGGCCGAGGATCTCGGACAGGTGATCGTCGTGCAAAATCAGCCCGGCGCCGGCGGAGCGATCGCCTTCGGGCAGGTCGCCCGCGCCGCTCCGGACGGCTACACGCTGGTATGGACGTCGGCCGGCTTCGCGGTGATGGCTGTCACCTTGTCCAATCTCAGCTTCAATCCGCAACAGGATTTCGTCCACATTTGCAACGTTGCCGAGAACCCATTCGTTCTTGTCGTCAATCCGCAAGTACCGGCAAGGAGCGTGCAGGAGCTGATCGAGCTCGCTAAAGCCCGCCCGGGTACGATGAACTTCGCGCATAACGGCACCGCCACCTTGACGAATCTGGTCGTCGAGCTGCTGAAACTGCAGACCGGAATCTCGGTTGCTCAGGTCGCCTATCGCGGCGACAATTTCTCGGTCAGCGACGTCATCGCCGGTCACGTGCAGGCGATGTTTTCCAACAGCCCGGTGGCGCTGCCGCATGTGGCAGCCGGACGGCTGCACGCCCTGGCCGTTACCTCGCCCAAGCGCTCGCCGGCCGCGCAGGAGTTGCCCACGATGATCGAGGCCGGGGTGCCCGGCTTCCAGGCCGTGGTGTGGCAGGGCTTCAGCGCTCCGGCCGGCACGCCGCAACCGATTGTCGATCGCCTCAACGCCGCAGCGCGCCAAGCGCTGCAGGCGCCGGAGGTGATGGGGCGTTTCAAGGAGCTGGGCGCTCAGCCGATCGGCAGCACGCCTGCAGAGTTCGACGCGCTGATCGGACGTGAACTCACGTGTATGGGCCGACGTGGTACGCCGCTCCGGCGTCAAAGCCAATCTAGCGTCAATCGCTGCGGCGATGCGTGCGGCGCGTGGCGATATGCTGCGCGACGGCCCCGTTCGGTTGCAGGTCCCGCTCTTCGTTCCAGTGACCGATGCGGCCGTCGGCGACTGGACGACGTTCAACGCACGTCGCAAGAACAGGTTTGTCTTTGGTCAGGAGCTAGGCCAAGATCGCGAACCTGTAGATCGCTCGTTGCAGCATCACCGTCACACGGGCAGCATGAAGATGATGAGTCTTCGCCGGACGTGGATTTGTTTTCTAGCGCTCGGCATATTGCCGCTCGATGGCGCATCGCTCCGCCCGCCGCGAGCGCAGGACTATCCCAATCAAACGCTGAAAATCGTCGTGCCATTCGTCGCCGGCGGCGGTGTCGACGTGGCCGCCCGCATCATCGCGCCGAAGCTGGGCGAAGAGCTCGGGCAGTCGGTCATCATCGAAAATCGCGGAGGTGCCGGCGGCATGCTCGGGGCAGCCGCCGTGGCGCAGGCGCCGCCCGACGGCTACACGCTGCTCGTCGGAACCGGCAGCACCCACGGACGAACTCCAACGTCTACGCGCGGATCACCTACGATCCGGTTCGCGATTTCGTCCCCATCGTCCTGCTGACGATCGTCGCCGCTCCTGTTGATCGTTCCTCCTCGCTGCCGGCAAAGAACGTCAGCGACCTGATCGCATTGGGACAGAGCCGGCCGGGCGAGCTCAGTTTCGGATCCTACGGTACCGGCAGCATCAATCATCTCGGCGCCGAGCTCTTCAACTCCATGGCGAAAATTCAAGCCAATCATGTGCCCTATCGCGGGTCTGCCCCGGCGATGACGGATCTCATCGCCGGCCGGCTCAACTACATGTTCGACGGCGTCTCCACATCGCTCGGCTATCTCCAGGCCGGAACCATTCGGGTGCTGGGCGTGGCCGGTCTCAACCGCTCGCCGGTCCTGCCCGATCTACCCACGATCTCCGAAGCCGGCCTGCCCGGCTACGACACGATGGTCTGGTTCGGCTTGTTCGCTCCGGCCGGGACGCCCAAACCGATCGTTGATGTCCTGAACAGCAAGACCAACGCCGTTCTCGCTTCGCCGCGCGTGAAGGAAGCGTTGCGGAAACTCGGCGTCGAGACGGTCGGGGGCGGCCAGGACGTTCTCGCCGGAAAGGTCCAATCGGAATTGCAGAAGTGGTCGACCATCGTGCGTGAGAAGAGCATCCGCCTGGAGCAGTGATCCGCGTTCGAACGCAAGCCGAACATCAAAAACCCTGCAAAAGGAGATTGCCGGCATGTCCGCCTCCAAGCGCCAGATGCATCTCGGGGTGTTCGTGCTCGGCACCGGAAATCATTCCGCCGGGTGGCGCTACGACGGCGCGTTCACGACCAGCTGCAGCCTGCCGGTGATGACATCCATTGCCCGCATCGCCGAGCGCGGAAAGTTCGACCTGTTCTTCATCTCCGACGCCGGTGGTGATGGACCCCGGGGATCACCCGTCGTTCATCAACCGCTTCGAGCCGATGACCCTGCTGGCGGCGCTCGGCATGGTGACGCGACACGTCGGGCTCGGCGCGACCGTGTCCACGAGCTTCAGCGAACCGTTCCATGTCGCCCGCAGCTTCGCGTCTCTCGACCATCTCTGCGGCGGCCGGGCCGCCTGGAACGTGGTCACGAGCACGCACAACGCCGCCGCGCTGAACTTCGGCAAAGAGCGCCTCAACGAGCACGACCTGCGTTACGAGATCGCGACCGAGTTCGTCGACGTCGTGCGCGGGCTGTGGGACACGTGGGACGACGGCGCCATCGTTGCCGACAGGACTACAGGCACCTTCCTCGACAAGTCCAAGGTCCGTCCGCTCGATCACAAGGGGCGCTTCTTCAGCGTCAAGGGCCCGCTCAACATCGAGCGTTGCCCGCAAGGTCAGCCCGTGATCATCCAGGCCGGGGCTCGCCGCCCGGGCAAGAACTTTCGGCGCGCTCGGCTGACCTGGTGTTCTCCGTGGTCAACGGCGATCCCGCCTCGGCCAAAGCCGCCTACGACGGCTTGAAGCAGCGTGTCGTGAAGCACGGGCGCTCGCCCACGGATGTTCCGATCCTGCCCGGCGTGATGCCCATTATCGGCGAGAGCGACGAGCAGGCGAAAGAACAGCTCGCGCGCCTGCAAAGCTGGCTGACATCGACCAACGCGATGGCGTTGGTGTCGCAGCGGTTGGGACACGATATTTCGGGCTATCCGCTCGACGGTCCGGTCCCGGACTTTCCGGAAAAGACCGAGCGTGGTCAGGCCTTTTCAAAAACGTTGTTGGACATGGCCCGCCGCGAGAAGATGACGCTACGCGACCTCTACAATGTCACTGCCGCCGCGCGCGGCCATTGGGTGATCTACGGCACGCCGCAGCGGATCGCCGACAAGTTCGAGGAGTGGTTCACGGGAGGAATGGCGGACGGGTTTGTCATCATGCCCGCATACTTTCCCGGGGCATTCGATGACTTCGTCAACCTGGTCGTACCCGAGTTGCAACGGCGCGGATTGTTCAGAAAGGACTATTCGGGCCCGACACTACGTGATCATCTCGGTTTGCCGCGCGCAATCCGCACGCCGGCGTGACAACGAGCGAGACATGGGCATTTTCGGCATCGCTTTGCATCCCCATCGCCACGGCGCCGGCTCGCCGAACCAGAGCGAACCGATGTGCCGTCGTTCTCGCCTTCGCCATCGCGGCGTTGTTGCCGGCCGCCGCATGGGCGCAGTCGTTTCCGAACAAGCCGATCAAGCTCATCCTGCCGTTCGCCGCCGGCGGGGCTGCCGATCTGTTCGGCCGCTCCCTGGCGAGCGGGCTCGGCGCGGAACTCGGTCAGCAGATCGTGGTCGAGACTCGTCCGGGCGCGGGCGGGCTCACGGGTGTCGACGCGGTCGCCAAGAGCGCGCCCGACGGCTGCACGATTTGTCTCGCCGGAGCGGCCGCGTTGTCCGCGATCCCTTTCATGGTGAGCAAGATGCCGTTCGACTGGCAGAAGGATCTTGCGCTCCTCACGCTCGTCGTGCGCGTTCCGGAAGTCTTGACCGTGCACCCGTCGCTCGGGGTCAACACCTTCGCGGGACTTCGTCGCCTACGCGCGCTCCCATCCTGGCAAGATCAATTTCGGCTCGGCGGGGGCCGGCTCGATCACGCATCTGGCGGGCGAGTTGTTCAAGACCGAGGCCAAGCTCGAACTCGTGCACGTCCCCTATCGCGGCGTCGGTCCGGCCGTGACCGACATGCTCGGCGGGCACATCCAGATGATCGTAGCGGACGTGCCGTTCCTGCTGCCGCACATCCGATCCGGTGCATTCAAGCCGCTCGCCGTGACCTCGTCCGTGCGCAGTCCGGCATTGCCCGACATACCCACCACCGCCGAACTGGGTTATGCCGGCATCAATTCCGACAATTGGTATGGGCTCGTGGCGCCCGCCGGCACGCCGGCGGAGATCCTCGACAAGCTGCGCAGGGCCAGCATCGCGGCGCTGCAATCCGACGAGCTGAAAAAGCAGTTCGATAGCCAGAATGCCGTGCCTTCGCCGACAACACCGGATGCGTTCGCCGCCTTCGTGCGTACAGAACAGGCCAAATGGGGGCCACTGGTCCTGGCGACGGGCGCCAAGCTCGAGTGAGCAAACCGGCGCGTGGTCGTCAGCGCTTGAGGCCGATGGCGCTGAGCGCCTTAGCCCACTGATCGGTTTCCTCGCGCAACATCTCCGTGAACTCAGCGGGCGTGTTGGCCACGGCGATCGAGCCGAAATCGGCCATCCGCTTCCGGATCTCCTCGTCCTTCGCCATCTGCGCCATCACCTCGGCGAGGCGATCGATGACCGGCTGCGGTGTGCCCGCCGGCGCGAACAGCGCGTTCCAGGACTCGACCGGATAGTCGACCAGTCCCAGCTCTATCAGCGTCGGGATGTCAGGCATGTGCGGGCTGCGCTTGGCCGTGGTGATGGCGAGCGGGCGCACCGTACCCGCGGCGAGCTGGCCCATCGCATCCGACATGTTGGAGAATGCGAGCTGGACCTCGCCGGTGACCACCGCCGCGGTCGCCAAGGCGCCGCCGCGATACGGCACCGAAGTAAACTTCGATGCGGTCTTGACGCGGAAGATCTCCGCCGCGAATTGCATGAGGCCGCCGGCGCCGACCGTGCCGTAGCTGAGGCCATCGGGCACACTCTTGCTGAGCGCGGCGAGCTCGGCGGCGGAGCTGGCCTTGACCTGCGGATTGACCACGAGGACCAGCGGATTGGTGTTGATCAGGCTGATCGGAGCGAGGTCCTTGAGCGGGTCATAAGGCAGCTTCTCGGTCGCCGGCGAGACCGTGATCGGGCCGATCCCGCAGATGCACAGCGTGTAGCCGTCGGGCGCCGCCTTGGCGACGGCGTCGGTGCCGTTGATGCCGCCGGCGCCGGCGCGGTTCTCCACCACCACGTTCGCGTTGAGCGCTTTCTGCATGTAGCTGGCGGTCAGACGCCCCACCACGTCGGTGTTGCCTCCGGCCGCGAACGGCACGATCAGCTTGATGGCGCGGCGCGGATAGGCCTCGTCTGCGCTCGCGCCCTGTAACGGAAGCGACGACGCAAAACGCGGCGAGAGCAAAGACGACCGTTCTCATGTCAACCCTTTCGGTGAATTCACCTGCCGCACCGCACCATTCACCAGCTTCCACATATGCGACGGCGACAGCGGCAGCTCGCACAGTGTAACGCCGAGAGGAGCAAGCGCCGCCGCCACGGCATTCGCGGCGGTCGCCGCCACGGCGACCATGCCGCCTTCGCCCGCGCCTTTGGCGCCGAGCGGATTGGTCTTGGATCGCCGGAGCTCCATGGTGATGGCGCGGACGTTGGGAAAATCGCACGCGAGGGGCAGGAGATAGTCGGCAAGCGAAGTGTTGAGGATCTGAGCGTCATCATCGTAGATGACCTGGTCGAGGAAAACGCCGCCCAGTCCTTGCACCAGGGCGCCGATCGCCTGGCCGTGGACAATATGCGGATTGATGGCGCGGCCGACATCCTCGATGGCGACGTAATCGAGAATGTCGACATGCCCGGTGCGCGGATCGACCGCGACGTGGCAGGCGTGGGCGCCGTAGCTGTAGGTGCGGATCGTGGTCGCGAAGGTGCCTTCGGCCTCGAGGCCGGCAAATTCCGCGAAGGTCGCGCGCTTTGCTCCAGCGCTCACGATGCCGTCCGCGATCGTGATCTCTTCATTGGGAAGGCCGAAGCGTTCGGTGGCCGCGGCACGGATCGCGGCGATGAGATTGCTGCAGCCATCCATCACCGCCGACCCGCCCACCACCATGGACCGGGACGCGAATGTGCCGGAAGCCCTCGCGCAGATAGGTGGTCGAGCCATGGAGAATGCGCACGCGCTCGAACGGCAACTTGAGCGTATCCGCGGCGACCTGGGCCAGCGTGGTCTCGAGCCCCTGCCCCAGCACCGACGATCCCACATAGACGGTCACGCAGCCGTCGTCCTCGACCGTCGACGCGCACGTTCTCCTTGCCCGAGCCGCTGCTCTCCACGAACGGCACGGCGGCGAGGCCGTGATAGCGTCCATCGATCAGACGGCCCTGCAGCGACTTCTTCTCGGCCCAGCCGATCTCGCTGCAGCACCCGCTCGAACGTGGCGTGGTAGTCGCCGGTGTCGAAGTCGGTCTCGCCCTCGTAAGGCACGAGCTTGCCGGTCGCGAACGGCAGTTCGGCCTCGCTGATCAGGTTCCTGCGGCGGAATTCCATCGGGTCGAGGCCGAGATCGCGCGCCACGATGTCGAGCAGGCGCTCGCGAAAGAAGTTCGCTTCGAACCGCCCGGGGGCTCGAAGCGTGCCGACCGGCGTCTTGCTCGTCATCAGCGCTTCGACGGTGATGGCCACGTCGCGGATGCGGTAGGGCCCGGGAGGAATTGCCCGGCCTTGGCCGGCACCACTCCGCCGTTGGTGCGGATATAGGCGCCCATATCGCCGTAGATGTGGCCGCGCAAGCCGAGGATGATGCCGTCGCGCGTGCACGCAACCTCGAGGTCGCAGTCGACCTCGCGCGAGTGATTGGTCGCCATCAGATGCTCGCGGCGATCCTCGATCCATTTGACCGGGCGGCCGACATGGCGCGCCGCGAACGGGATGAGAAAATCCTCGGGATAGAACTCGCCGCGCACGCCGAAGCCGCCGCCGACGTCGAGTTCAATCATGTCGATGGCATGCTCGGCAAGCCCCAGCATGGGCGCGAGCACGCGACGGTTGAAGAACAGGACCTTGGTGGCGCCGAAAATGACGAGCCTCTCCTTCGCCGCATCCCATTCGGCGATGAGGCCGCGGGTCTCCAGAGGAACCGCGGTCAGGCGATGACAGCGAAAGCTCTCGCGGCGGGTGTACTCGGCCTTGGCGAAAGCCGCGTCGGCGTCGCCCGACGATACCGAATACCGCACCGCGCGGTTGCTGCCGCTCGCTTCGAACAGCAGCGACTTGCCGCTTGCCGCCGCATGCCGGTCCGGCACCGCCGGCAGCGGCGCGATATCGACCTCGATCGCTTCGAGCGCATCTTCGGCCAGCGCCTGGGTCTCCGCCACGACCACCGCGAGCGGCTCGCCGACGTAGCGCACCTTGTCCTTGGCGATGACCGGCTGCAGGTAAGGCGCGAATTCCGGCAGGTTCGCAAGCCGCAACGGGATCAACGGAATGGTCTCGCCGATCTCGGCCGCGGTGATCACCGCTCGCACGCCCTTGCGCGCCCGCGCGGCCGACGCATCGATGCCGTTGATGCGTCCATGCGCCACGCTGCTGCGCAAGACCACCGCGTGCAGCATCCCGTCGCGCTTCAGGTCGTCGACGAATGTCCCCGCCCCGGTGAGAAAGCGCCGGTCTTCCGCCCGATCGACCGGCTGACCGATCAGCGGCGCGGCTGGCATATTCATGGACGATCTTTGCGCAGGAACTCGAATAGGGTTGCACGGTAGTGCGCACCCTACGAAACTGCAAGCTGATGAACGACACACAACCCAGTGTGGTGCGTACAGGAGCAAGAAGGCCACCATGAAAATCGTCGATATGACCCATGTGATGAACGTCCATACGCCCGGCTGGGTCGGATATGCCGGCAACAAGATGTATTACGCGCAGAACCTGCAGACCCAGATGATCGTCGCGCAGCGCATCGACACCGCCCTGCATGTCGGGACCCATTTCGACGGCGCCATGCACGCGACCGACAATCGCAAGGGCGACATGGCTTCGCTGCCGCTCGATTATCTGGTCAACCGCGGCGTGGTGGTCGACATCTCAGGCAAGATGTCGGACTGGGCCGTGATCACGCCCGGACATCATCGAGAGCGCCGGCGCCGACATCCGCGAGGGCGACATCTTGATTCTGCACACGGGGTGGCATCGCCACTACGAGGGTCAGCCCCAGCAGGATCTGGTGAAGTACTTCTGCTACCACCCCGGCCCCAATCTCGACACCCTGCACTGGATGTTCGAGAAGAAGATCAAGTGGTGGGGCATGGACACCGGCTCATGCGACCATGCCATGAACACGTCGATCCGCACCATGCGGCCGGATCTCGCCGCGCAATTCACCAAGATACACGGCAAGACCCCGGGCGAATTCTTCGGGACTTTCGAATACGTTCACAAGAAATCCCAGCGTCGGGTCGTGGCCGACGTCTTTCCGTTTCACAACTGGGCATTCCAGGAAGGCCTGCTGCACGCCGAGAACCTCGGCGGCGATATCGAACTCATGCTCAACAAGCGCGCGCTGATCGGCGCATTCCCTGGCGATACGAAGGTCTCGAAGGCTGCCCCTGCCGCATCGTCGCCTTCCTCGATGCCGGCGATAATGTCGAGGCGGTGGGCAACGCCGCCAAGGCCATCATGGGCGGCGCTTGAGCCGCAAGGCCTCGATCGCAGCCATTTCACGCCGCCGTGTGGCTATTTTCGCGGCTTGCGAAGGCGTCGTGAGTTGACTAGCCTTTTGTTTGTACGCAAACGAAGTTGGAATGCGCTTCTTTGGCGTTTGCGAAAGCACCGCAATGGCGAGAATTTCCACCCCCGACGGCGTAAAGCTCCACGTGGAAGAGGTCGGGTCTGGCACGCCGGTCGTCTTCGTTCACGAGTATGCCGGCGACTATCGCAGCTGGGAACCGCAGCTGCGCCATTTCAGCCGCCAGCATCGCTGCGTCACCTACAGTCAGCGCGGATATCCACCCTCGGATGTACCCTCCGACCCCGCCCGCTACTCCCAGGACCTCGCCCGTGACGACGTGATCGCGGTGATGGACGCGCTTGGCATCGACAAGGCGCACGTCGTCGGTCACTCGATGGGCGCCTACACCGCGCTGCATGTCGGTATCCGGTACCCGCAACGCTGCCTGTCGGTGACCGCCGCCGGCTGCGGCTGGGGCTCGACCCGGACGCGGCGTCACGCGACGCCATGAAGGCGCTGGCGGCCGAGACCGGAAAGATGTTCGCCGCCGAAGGGCATCGTTTCCGCCGCGGCGAAATACGCCGATGCCCCGATGCGTCAGGCGTTCAAACACAAGGACCCGCGCGGCTGGAGCGAGTTCGCGCGCATGCTGGCTGAGCACTCGGCCGAAGGCCACGCTCACACCATGCTCAATCTTCAGCTCAAGCGTCCGACGCTGTGGGAGATGGAAGCCGCGCTCAAGCGAGTTCTCGGTGCCGCTCATGGTGATCGTCGGCGACGAGGACGATCTTTGTCTCGACGGCAGCGTCTTCCTCAAGCGTACGGTGCCGACGGCGGCCCTTCTGGTGGTGCCGCGTGCCGGCCATACCATCAACAGCGAGGAGCCCGCGGCGGTGAATGCGGCGCTCGCCGAGCTGTTCTCGGCCGCGGAGGCGGGCCGCTGGCTCGCACACAAGCAGCCGGCATGACGAGATGAGCGAAGGCGGCGATATCGCAATCGACATGGCCGGCGGAGTTGCCACCCTGCGGCTGCGCAATCCGGCCCGCCGCAACGCCGTCTCCGCTGCCATGTGGCGTGCGATCCGCGCTTTCGCGTCGGAGGTGAGCACGCGCAACGATGTGCGCGCGGTGGTGATCCGCGGCGACGGCGACAAGGCGTTCTCGGCCGGCGCGGATATCGCCGATTTCGAGAGCGCGCGCAGCGGCGCCGCCAATGCGCGCGCTTACGACGATCTGGTCGAGGACAGCTGCCAGTTGATCGAGGCCATCGCGCGGCCGACCATCGCCGTTATCATCGGACCTTGCATGGGCGCCGGCGCTTCGCTGGCCGCGAGCTGCGATCTGCGGATCGCCGCCGACAATGCCTTTTTCGCGGTGCCGGCGGCCCGGCTCGGGCTCGGCTACGACCCGCGTGGGATCAAGCGATTCCTGCGCGTGTTCGGCGCGAGCGCGACGTGCGAACTGATCTTCACCGCCGAGCGCCTGCCCGCCCAGCGCGCCTATCAGCTCGGCAGCGTGTCCGCTCTCGTGCCGCCGACGGAGATCGAACGCGTTGCCGCGGAGTGGACCGGCCGGATCGCCGACAACGCGCCGCTCACGATCGCGGCCGCCAAGGCGGCCATTCGCGCGCACCTGTCGGGCGACCGCCGCGCGTCTCGCCGAGGCCGAGCGGCTCTACGCGGCGGCCGATGCCAGCGCCGACTATGCCGAGGGCCGCCGCGCCTTCGCGGAAAAACGAGCGCCGCGCTTCACCGGCAGCTGATCCGCATCATTCGAGACCGATCGCAAAGGAGACCGACATGGACCTCAAGCTCAACGGCAAGACCGCGCTGGTCACGGGTGGCAGCGAAGGGATCGGCAAAGGCATTGCCCGCGCGCTGGCGCAGGAAGGCGTCGATGTTGCGATCTGCGCGCGCCGCAAGGAGCCGCTCGAGGCGACGGCGGCGGAGATCGCGAAGGAGACCAAGCGCAAGATCGTCCCGATCACCGCCGATCTCAGCAAGGACGCCGACTGCCAGGAATTTCGTCGAGCAGGGCCACAAGGCGCTCGGCCGCGTCGACATCATGGTCAACAATGCGGGCTCGTCGCCCGGCGGCGTCATCGAGCATCTGTCCGAGGCCGACTGGGAGCAGTCGCTGCAGCTCAAATTCATGGGCTATGTGCGCTGCCTGCGCTACGTGCTGCCGATCATGGTCAAGCAGGGCGGCGGCCGCGTGGTCAACCTGATCGGCAACGACGGCGTCAAGCCGTCCTATTGGAGAGATCGCACCGGGCGCCGCCAATGCGGCAGGTCAGAACCTGACGATGTCGCTCGCCGGCCAATACGGCAAGGACAACATCAGCTTCTGCGCGGTCAATCCAGGACCGGTGCGGACCGAACGCTGGGCCGGCCTGGTGGCGGCGATGGCGCGCGACATGAAGCTGCCCCACGAGGAGGCCGACAAGCTCGCCCCGTCCTCGATCCCGCTCGGGCCGCATCGCCGAGGTCGAAGAGGTTGCCAATCTCGTCGTCATGCTGGCCTCGCCGCTGATGCACATGGTCAATGGCACCCAGATCGAGATCGACGGCGGCCAGGAGAAGTCGCTGATGGATCGGCTGCGCGACCGCAAGTGACCGAAACATCGATCGCGCCGCTGTTCGATTTCGCTGCCCACGGCCGATGGCGGGCGCGAGCGTCCCGATGCTGTGTTTTTCGGCATCGGTGCGCGATTAAGTGACCTTGACAAGCTTCAAGGCGGGCTCATTATTTGCATACAAACGAATTGATGGGCCATTTCCTTCGATGCCGATCGTACGGCCGATGGACTTTTCGCGACGGCGGTGCGCGCGCAGCGCAGGCCGCCGCGCCCCATGATCCATGCTCGGTTCGCCTGATGACCCCACCATCATTGCAACCTCGTGAAATGGAGCACCGCATGAGCACCAGATCCCAGCTGCTTGCGCTGGCCGCGGCGAGCGCCGTGGTCGTTTGTCTCGGCACGCCTGCCGTCGCCCAGACCACGATCAAGATCGGCGAGCTCAACAGCTACAAGTCGCAGCCGGCGTTCCTCGAGCCCTACAGGAAAGGCTGGGAGCTCGCGGTCGAGGAAATCAACGCCAAGGGCGGCGTGCTCGGCAAGAAGCTCGAGGTGATCTCCCGCGACGACGGCGCAACGCCGGGCGACGCCGTGCGCGTCGCCAACGAGCTCGTCACCCGCGAGGGCGTGAACATCATCGCCGGCACGTTCCTCTCCCATATCGGGCTCGCGGTCACCGAGTTCGCCGGCAAGGAGAAGGTGTTCTTCCTCGCGGCCGAGCCGCTCACCGACAAGATCACCTGGCAGAACGGCAACAAATACACGTTCCGGCTGCGCGCCTCGACCTACATGCAGGTGGCGATGCTGATGCCGGCGGCGCTCGCGGCGAAGAAGAAGCGCTGGGCCATCGTCTATCCCAACTTCGAGTACGGCCAGTCCGCCGCCACCTGGTTCAAGGAGATGCTGAAGAAGGCCCAGCCGGACGTCGAGTTCGTGACCGAGCAGGCGCCGCCGCTCGGCAAGGTCGATGCCGGCGCGGTGGTGCAGGCGATCGACGACGCCAAGCCCGACGCCATCTTCAACGTCCTGTTCGGACCCGACCTCGCCAAGCTGGTGCGCGAGGGCACGACCCGCGGCACGTTCAAGAACCGCACCGTCGTCAGCCTGCTCTCCGGCGAGCCGGAATATCTCGATCCGCTCAAGGACGAGGCGCCGGTCGGCTGGACCGTCACCGGCTATCCCTGGGAGGCGATCGACACGCCCGCGCACAAGGCGTTTGTCACCGCCTACCAGAAGCGCTGGAACGACTATCCGCGGCTCGGCTCGGTGGTCGGCTACGACACCATCAACTCGCTTGCCGCCGGGATCGCCAAGGCGGGATCGACCGACACCGACAAGCTGATCGCGGCGTTCCGCGGGCTCAAGGTGCAAGGCCCGTTCGGCCGTTCGAATACCGCGCCAGCGACCATCAGGCGACCGTCGGCGCCTATGTCGGTCAGATCGCCTTGAAGGACGGCAAGGGCACGATGTCGAACTTCAAGTATGTCGACGGAGCGAGCGTGATGCCGCCGGACGAAGAGGTCAAGAAGCTGCGCCCGGCGGCGGCGATGAACTGACCGCAGCCGCTCAGTCCGACTGATCAATCAACGGTCTCCGCGCAGGCGATCTCGGATCAATCCGAGATCGGCCGCCTTCCGGCGCGGGGACGAACTGGTCAACCGGATCCGGTATGGGCTAGGCGGCTTCCTCGCCATGAGTCTCGAAGCCCTCCTGTTCCAGGCGCTCAACGGCCTCGCCGCGGCGTCCAGCCTGTTCTTCGTGGGCGCCGGCTTGTCGCTGATCTTCGGCGTCACCCGCATCATCAACATCGCCCACGGCTCGTTCTACATGCTGGGGCTCTATCTCGCCGCAACCTTCGCCCTCAAGGTGGGCGGGGTGCTCGGCTTCTGGGGCGGCATCATCGCCGCCGGGCTGGTCGTGGCGGCGCTCGGCGGCGCTGATCGAGATCCTGCTGCTGCGCCGCATCTATCAGGCGCCGGAGCTGTTCCAGCTGCTCGCCACCTTCGCGCTCGTCCTGGTCATCAACGACGTGGCGCAATACATCTGGGGACCCGAGGACCTGCTCGGGCCGCGGGCGCCGGGCTTGCGCGGCTCGGTCGAGATTCTCGGGCGCAATTTCCCGAGCTACGACCTGTTCCTGATCGCCATCGGCCCGGTCGTGCTGCTGCTGCTGCACCTGATGCTGGCGAAGACGCGCTTCGGCCGGCTGATCCGCGCCGCCACCCAGGACCGCGAAATGGTCGGCGCGCTCGGCGTCAACCAGGCGATGCTGTTCACGGTCGTGTTCGTGCTCGGCTCTCTCCTGGCCGGCTTCGGCGGCGCGCTGCAGGTCGCGCGCGAGCCGGCCAATCTGGGGCTCGACCTGATCGTGATCGGCGACGCGTTCGTGGTCGTCGTGGTCGGCGGCATGGGCTCGATCAGCGGCGCTTTCCTCGCCGCCGTCATCATCGCCGAGGTGAAGGCGCTGTGCATCGGGCTCGGCGTGGTCAATTTCGGCGGCTTCGCCGTCAATTTCTCCAAGCTCACGCTGGTCGCCGAATTCCTGGTGATGGCGGTCGTGCTGATCGTACGGCCCTATGGGCTGCTCGGGCGGCCGCAGAGCGCGGTGCGCAATCCGGCCGAGATCGACGATCCGATCCGCCGCGCGAGCCGGCCGCTCAAGGCGGTCGGCGGCCGTGATCCTCGCTCGGCCTGCTGCCCTGCTGCCGTTCGCGAACAAGTTTCGCCCTATGCGCTGGTGCTCGGCATCGACGTGCTGATCGCGATCCTGTTCGCGACCTCGCTGCATTTCATCATGGGTCCCGGCGGCATGCACTCCTTCGGCCACGCCGCCTATTTCGGCCTCGGCGCCTATGGCGCGGCCTGATGGTGAAATTCCTCGCCGCGCCGACGCCGGTCGCGCTGCATCGCCGCGCCGCTCGCGGCGCTGCACGGGCGCGTTGCTGTTCGGCTGGTTCGCGGTGCGGCTGTCCGGGGTCTACCTCGCGATGCTGACGTTGGCCTTCGCGCAGATCGTCTGGTCGATCCTGTTCCAGTGGGAGGGCGTCACCGGCGGCTCCAACGGCATTCTCGGGATCTGGCCGCAGGCCCCGTTCGACAGCCGCGCCGGCCTTCTATCTGCTGACGCTCGCGCTCGTGGTCGCGGGCGTCCTGCTGCTGCGCCATTTCCTGTTCGCGCCGTTCGGCTACGCCATGCGGGCCGGGCGCGACTCTCCGCTGCGCGCGGAAGCGATCGGCATCAACGTCAAGCGCGTGCACTGGATCGGCTTTGCCATCGCCGGCGCGTTCGGCGGCATCGCCGGCGGGGTCTTCGCCTTCGCCAAGGGGACGATCTCGCCCGATGTGGCCGGCGTCTCGCGCTCGATCGACGGCCATGGTCATGGTGCTGCTGGGCGGCATCCAGACATTGATCGGACCGATCGTCGGGCGCCACTGTTTTCACTGTCCTGCAGGACAGCGTCATGCGCCAGACCGTATTCTGGCGCGGCCTCCTCGGCGCGGTGATCCTGCTGCTGGTGCTGGTGTTTCCCGGCGGCATCGTCGGCGCGCTCAGCAAGCGGCTGGCGGCGCGGAGAAAGCCCGCATGAGCATCCTCTCCGATCCGCGACCTGTCGAAGGCGTTCGGCGGCGTGCATGCCGTCGACAACGTGAGCTTCGACGTCGGCGAAGGCGAGTTCCTGGCGCTGATCGGCCCCAACGGCGCCGGCAAGTCGACCTGCTTCAACATGATCAACGGCCAGCTCGCGCCCGATCGGCGGCGACATCCGGTTCGCGGATCGCAGCATCGTCGGTCTGCACGCCGCGCGACATCTGGCGTCGCGGCGTCGGCCGCACCTTCCAGGTCGCGGCGACCTTCGGCTCGATGACCGTGGCCGAGAACGTCCAGATGGCGCTGGTGAGCCATCACAGCGAGATCTTCCGCTTTGGCGCTGCATTCGCGCGGTCGCCATCACGCCCGCGCCGTCGAGCTGCTCGACCAGGTCGGCATGGCGGACGCCGCCGACCGCGCCCTGCAAGGAACTCGCCTACGGCGACGTGAAGCGCGTCGAGCTTGCCATCGCGCTCGCCAACGATCCGCGCCTGCTGCTGATGGACGAGCCGACCGCCGGCATGGCGCCGCGCGAGCGCCACGATCTGATCGCGCTGGTGAAGCGGCTGGTGATCGAGCGCGAGATTTCCGTCCTGTTCACGGAACATTCGATGGACGTGGTGTTCGCCTATGCCGACCGCATCATCGTGCTGGCGCGCGGCGTGCTGATCGCCGACGGCAACGCCGAAGCCATCCGCGACAACCGCGAGGTGCAGGCAGGTCTATCTCGGGACCGGCAGCACCTACCGGCCGCGCGTACCGAGGCGCGGCCATGAGCGGCGATGCTCGAGGTGCAGGGCCTCAAGGCGTGGTATGGGGCCGCGCAAATCCTGTTCGAGCCATCCTTTCACGTCGGTCGCGGCGAGGTGGTGGCGCTGATGGGCCGCAACGGCGCCGGCAAGTCGACGACGTTCAAGGCGCTGATGGGCGCTGATCGCGCAGCGCGCCGGAAGCGTGCAGCTTTCTCGGCGAGGATATTTCGAAGCTCAAGCCGTTCGAGATCGCGCGCCGGGGCTCGGCTTCGTGCCGGAGGACCGGCGCATCTTCTCCGATCTCACCGTGCTCGAGAATCTCGACATCGGCCGCCAGCCGGTGCGGCATCATCGCCGACGGCCAGTCCGGCACCGTCGTGGACGCTGGAAAAGCTGTTCGCGATCTTTCCCAATCTCGGCGGCATGCCCGACCGTCGCGGCGCCCACATGAGCGGCGGCGAGCAGCAGATGCTGACCGTCGCCCGCACGCTGATGGGCAATCCTCTGCTGGTGCTGCTCGACGAGCCCTCGGAAGGCGTCGCGCCGGTGATCGTCGAGCAGATGGCCAACACCATCATCGAGCTCAAGAAGGAAGGCCTGTCGGTGCTTCTGTCCGAGCAGAACATCCATTTCGCCGAACTCGTCTGCGACCGCGCCTATGTGCTGGAAAAGGGCCAGTTGCAGTGGCACGGTCCGATGGCCGATCTCGCCAGGACGTCGCGGCACAGCGCCGCCTGCTGTCGGTGTGACCATGGCTTCGCGACCCCGGACCACCGCCGCATCCGAGTATCGGCTCGACGATCAGGTCGGCTTCCTGCTGCGCGTCAGCGATGCAGCGGCATACGTCGATCTTCATGTCGCGGATCATCAAGGGGCTGACGCAAACGCAATTCGCGGCGCTCGCCAAACTGCGCGAGGTCGGACCGTGCTCGCAGAACCAGCTCGGCCGCCTGATCTACCTCTGACGCGGCCACGACCAAGGGCGTGGTGGATCGGCTCGAGGTGCGCGGCCTCGTCACCGCCCGCCCGGATGCGAACGACCGCCGTCGTCGCGCCATCGCACTGACCGACGCCGGCCGCGCCGTCGCTGGATGCGGCGGTGAAGGTTGCCCGGCAAATTACCCACCAAACGTTGACGCCGCTCACCGCCGCCGAGCAGAAGGCCGTCATTCGCCTGCTGCGGAAGCTGGCCTGACCGTCTCGTCAGCGGCCGGCGCGCTTGAGGTATCTCGCGCAGCCGTTGCGGCGTTACCGGCAGCCGGGTGATTGCGCCCGGCATCCCGACCGCATCGTCGATGGCCGAGGCGATCGCCGCGCCGACCGCGTTGATGCCGCCCTCCCCCGCGCCTTTCAGGCCGAGGGGATTGAGCGGCGACGGCGCATCCTCCGTGATGAGCACCTCGGGCGCCGGCACTTCTCGCGCCGTCGGCATGAGATAATCCGCGAAATTGACCGACAATGGCTCGCCGCGCTCGTCGTAGAGGAATTCCTCGAGCAGCGCGCCGCCGATCCCCTGCGCGAACCCGCCGGTGAGCTGGCCTTCGACCAGCATCGGATTGACCGCCCGACCGATGTCATAGGCGAGCATGTAGCGCTCGATCGTCACTCCGCCGGTGTCGCGATCGACCTTGGCGACCGCGATGTGCACGCCGTAGGGGTAGTTCATGTGATCGCTGTAGAACCAGCCGTCGGCCGACAGGCCCGGTGCGCGAGCGCCGCGCAGTTTCGATGCCGGCTCCAGAGCCTTGGCGACCTCGCCGAGCGTCACGGAAGGTCCGGCAACGGCTCCCTTGCGCACGACCGCGCCGTCGACCACCTCGAGCGCATCGGCGGGCTGCTGCAGCAGCTCGGCCGCGACTTCGATCGCCTTGGCGCGGACCTCGACCGCGGCAAGGCGGGTCGCCTCGCCGGTCATCACGGTGACGCGAGACGCGAAGGCGCCCACCCCGAATGCAATGCGATCCGTTCGGCCGTGCACGACGCGCACCCGCCGATAATCGACGCCGAGCGCATCCGCGCAGATCTGCGCCACCACCGTCTCGACGCCCTGGCCGAGCGACGCGGCGCCGGTCACAACTTCGACCAGACCCGCCGGACCGACGGACACCCGCACGCCGTCGAACGGGCCGAGGCCGCTCTTCTCGACAAAGACGCCAAGTCCGCGCCCGACGCACTCTCCGCCGGCACGCCGGCGCTGGAGCTCGATCCTGCAGCGCGGTCCATTTGAAGGCGGTGAGCGCCTTGTCGATCAGACCGGCATAATCGCCGGAATCGAGCACAATGTCGGTCCCGAGCGTCGCCAGCGGCCGCCGATACGGCATGTCCGTCTTTGGCCGACGAGATTGCGCCGCCGGACTTCGATCGCGATCGATTCCCAATCGCGCTGCGATCGCGTCCATCAGCCGCTCGCGCACGAACGTGGTCTCGAACCGTCCCGGGGCGCGATAGGTGCCGCCCGGCGTCTTGTTGGTGAGGCGCACATGGCCGATCGCCCGGTAGGCCGGCACGCGATACGGGCCCGGCAGCATTGCGGCCGCGAGATCGGGGACGGTGGCGGCGTGGGTGCGCACGTAGCCGCCCTGGTCGTGGAAGAACTCGTCGTCGATGCGCGAGGATGCGGCCCTGGGCGTCGATCGCGGCGCGGACCTGGTGCCGCTGCTGGCGCGAGTGATTGGCGGCGATCAGATGCTCGCGCCGGTCCTCGATCCATTTCACCGGCCAGCCGAGCCGCAGCGCGGCGAGGCAGACCAGCACGTCCTCGGGATAAAGCTCGCCGCGAATGCCGAAGCCGCCGCCGACATGCCCTTCGAACAGATGCACGCGTCGGCGGGATCGCGGCCCAGCATGCGGGCGATGTTGTCGCGATTCCAGTGCGGGACCTTGGCGGCGCCGTGAAGCTCCAGCACGTCGCGGGCGGCGTCGTAGCGCGCGATCGCACCGCGGGTTTCAAGCGGAACGCCGGAATGGCGCCCGACCGACGAGATCGAGCTCGACCACGGCATGCGCCTGGCGGAAGGCTGCTGCGACATCGCCGTAGGACTTTTCCACGATCGCCGGCTCGGTCGAGCGGCCGTCCTCGAATTCGCCGGGCGCGGCGATGGCATCGAGGATGACCGGCAATTCCTCGACGGCGACGGCGACGAGATCGGCGGCGTCCTCCGCCACATAGGGGATCGGTCGGCGAACACAGCGGCGACCGGCTCGCCGACATAGCGCACGCGCTGCCTGGCCAGGATGGGCTGGCGGTACGGCGCCAGGCCCTCGATACGGGTCAGGCGGAAATCGATCGGCGGAATCTCCGGCGACGTCGGCGGACGTCCAGACCGCGACCACGCCCGGCAGCGCCAGCGCCGCACTCGTGTCGATCGACATGATCCGGCCGTGGGCATGAGCCGAGCGCACCACCCGCATGTGCACCATGTGGGGAAAGGCGACATCGGCCGCGAACCGGCCGCGGCCCGTCACCAGGGGCCGATCCTCGAGACGGGGCACCGAACGTCCGACGAAGCTCATGTCAGGCCTTGTGCCCGCGCGGAAGCCGCACGTAGCGCCGCGCGGATGCGCTGCGGGGTTGCCGGGAACTCATCGATCGATACGCCGAACGGCGATAGGGCGTCGTTGATGGCGTTGACGACGGCGGCGGGCGGCCGATCGCGCCACCCTCGCCCAATCCCTTGGCCTTGGTGAGCGAGGCGTCCGTCAATGTTTCCAGATGATGGATTTCAATGGGAGGAATCTCACGCGCGGTCGGCGGCAGGTAGTCCGCCAGCGTTGCCGTGAGGATGTTGCCGGTCTCATCGTAGATGATCTCTTCGAGCAGCGCGTTGGCGATGCCCTGGGCGACGCCGCCGTGAATCTGCCCGTCGACGATCATGGGGTTGATCAGGCGTCCGGCGTCCTCGGCCACCAGAAACTTTCGATGGTGACCCGGCCGGTCTCGATGTCGACCTCGACCATGGCGACATGGCAGGCGTTGGAAAATGTTCCGGGCGGATCGTAAGTCGCGCTCTCGATGATGCCGGGGCCGACCTCGCCCTTGAACCGATGACTCTGATGATAGGCGGCGCGCGCCAGCGTCGCGATCGGAATGGCACGATCGGTTCCGGCGACGCGCGCGACATCGGCTTCGAGCACGATGTCCTCCGCCGACGCCTCGAGCAGAATGCCTGCCATCTTCATGAGCTTGGTGCGGATCTTGCCCGCCGCCAGCAAGGTGGCGCCGCCCGCGATCACCAGCGACCGGCTGGCGAAGGTGCCCCAGCCGTAGGGCGTGCGGTCGGTGTCACCGTGCACGATCTTGATGCGGTCCGGCGACGTGCCGAGTTCGTCGGCGATGATCTGCGACAGCGTGGTGCGCAGGCCCTGCCCGTGCGGGGACGCCCCGATCCGCGCTTCGATGAAGCCGGACGGATCCATCGTCATCTCGACGGTTTCCCAGCCCGGCGTCACCTCCATGCCGCGCGCCGCGAACGCCGGCGTGCCGTAACCGGTGCGCTCGGAGAACGTCGCGAAGCCGAGACCGAGATAGCGCCCTTCGGCCCTCGCTTTCACCTGGCGGGCGCGGAACGCCGGCACGCCGACGGCTGCGACGGCCATGTCCATGGTTTCGACATAGCTCGCCTCGTCGAACACGAGGCCGGTCACCGACGTGTAGGGAAACGTCTTGACCAGGTTGCGGCGACGGATCTCGACCGGGTCGAGGCCGAAAGCCGTCGCCGCCTTGTCCATCAGCCGCTCGAGCGTGAACGTGATCACCGGACGCGAGACGCCGCGATATGGCGCCATCGGACAGGTGTTGGTCACGACGCCGCGCGATATGCAGGCATATTCGCGCACGTCGTAGGGACCGGGCATCTCCGCCATCGCCATCAGCGGCTCAACGCCGCAGGTCGTCGGATAGCAGGAATAGGCTCCGACATCCGCGACGATGTCAGCGGCAAGGCCGATCAGCCTGGCATCGGCGTCGAATGCGCCCTCCAGCGAGACGGACTGGTCGCGGCTATGGAAGCAGGCGACGAGATTCTCGCGCCGGTCCTCCACCCACGCGACCGACGTCTTGAGCGTGCGCGCGAGCCAGGTCACGACCACGAATTCAGGCGCCAGCGACATTTTCTGGCCGAAGCCGCCGCCGACGTCGGGCGCGATCACCCGCAGATCCGATTCCGGCATGCCGATCAGGTCGGCGATAATCGTCCGCATCGCGTGCGGCATCTGCGTCGCACAGGTGAGCGTTACCCGTTCGCTGGCGGCATCCCAGGCCGCATGCGCGGCGCGCGGCTCCATCGGCAGGGCATTCTGCCGGTGAGAGCGTATATCGACCTTGATCCGCCGGTGCGCGCTTGCCAGTTTCGCGTCGAACCCGGGCGTTTTCAGCCGTCCTTCGACCACGACGTTTCCAGCCGCCTCGTCATGCACGAGCCGGAGCGCCGGGAGCCAACGCCGCGCGGGCGCCGACGATCGCCGGCGTATCGTCGATTTCGACCTCGACGAGATCGGCAATGTCTTCGGCCTCCTCCTTCGTGAGCGCGACCACCGCCGCGATCGGCTCGCCGACGAATCGCACCACGGCCTCGGCCAGCACCGGCTGACTGATCGGTACGTAGTTGAACTTGTGCAACATCGGCTGGATCGGCCTCACCGCCGACAGCTCCGCGGCGGTGACGACCGTCGCGCCCTCGGGTGCTGTGATCCGCTTGATCCGGCCCGCAGCGACCGAGCTTCGCACGAAACGGACCCAGCGCGCGGCCGGCAGGTCGCCCGTGAAGCGGCCATTGCCGGCCACCAGCGTCGGATCCTCGACGCGCCGGATCGAGCGGCCGACCCAGCCCTGACCGTCACCTTTCTTCACCTCGACGGCCATCGGGCCCGCGCTGCGGTCACAGCTATTTCTTGTATGGGCCGAGCTGGGCGGCGGCCGCTTCGGCGAACGAGCGATCGATCACGCGCGTGAGCGTCACGTCCTTCTTCACCAGCCCGAGCTGCTTGAAATAGTCGAGGTCCGTTTGCAGGGCCGTCATGTAGAGCGCGCCGTTCGGATCGATATAGGGCGGGACGGCGTCACGGAAGATCGACAGGTCCTTCACGCCTGTCATCTCCCCGAGCATTTGCACGATCTCTTCGCCGCCTGGTCCGGCAATCTTGCCGTCCTTGAGGGCACGGTCGTAGTCGCGTACGGCGCGTAAATATGCCTTGAGGAACTTGACGCCCGTCTCCTTGTCCTGCGCGAACTTGCCGCTGTAGAGCACATAGGCGGCCTCGTGCGGATAGAACTGCGACAGACCCGCGAAACGCACGGCGACGCCGCGTCCGCAGCATGTGCGTGATATCTGGTTCGCCCGCGATCGCCGCGTCGATGCCCTTGTTCTGCAGCGCGATCAGCTGTTGCGAGAACGGGATGAAGACGCGCTCGATGTCGGCGTCCTGGAGCCCGCCCTTGAGCAGCGCCTGGTGCAGCACCGATTCGTCGGCCGCGCCCTGGGCGACGACGGCGACCTTCTTCCCCTTCAGATCGGCGAGCGACTTGAACGCTCCGCTGTCCACGAGGTCCTTGCGCACCACCAGCGCCTTGTAGTCGTAGCCGTCGACGCTCATGCCCTTGTCGGCCACGATGCGAAGCTCGATGCCGCGATCGACCGCATTGTAGAAACCCTGCCGAGGTCGCACCGCCCCCGGTGTCGAGCGCCCCGGTGCCGAGCGGCACGATCATCTTGGCGCCGGAATCGAAATAGGCGAAATCGGCCTTGAGCCCTTCCGCTTTGAAATAGCCGCGCTTCTCGGCGATATAGAACGCGACGTCGGTGCTCAAATTGACGACGCCGATCTTGACCGATCTGAGCTCTTGGGTCTGGCCGCCGCCGGACATCAGGCTGGCGACCGCGAGTGCGGCGAACCCCCGTGCGAGGATCATCAATTTACTCCTCAATCAGCTCGCGTGCCTCGCAGGCCACGAACCCGACGCCGATCAACGCAGTCGCGCAAAGACCCGGCGCGGATTCGCATCGGCAATCGCCTCGATCTGGGTCGCCGACAATCCGGCCGTTCGCAGTAGCGCGAGCGGCTCCATGTCGGCCGGCGGAAATGAATAATCAGTCCCAAGCACGACATTATCAAGTCCGACGAGATCGATCAGGAACCGCAATGCTTTCGGCGCATGGACGATGCTGTCGTAGACCATCTGCGTGGCATAGGCGGAGGGCGCCTTGGCCGCGACGTCGCCCTGCGCGACCCGGTCCATGCGTCGATGCATGATGTCGAAACGGCCGGCGAGATAGGGATACGCGCCTCCGCCGTGCGACAGCACCAGCTTCAAGCCGGGAAAACGGTCCAGCACGCCGGACATCAGCACCGAGCCGATGCCGAGCGTGGTGTCGAAGGTGTATTGCGCAACCTGGGCGAGACCGAACTTTGCGGCACGCGGCGCGGGTCCCACCAGCACGGGATGGATCAACACGGGCATGCCGAGCGCTTCGGCCTTGCGCCAGAACGCATCCAGCGGGAGCTCGCCGATGTTGGTGTTCTCGATGTTAGAGGAAATGATCACGCCGCAGGCGCCGTGGGCGCTGGCGCGCTCGAGCTCCTGGGCGGCGGCCTCCGCCTGAATCAGCGGGACGGAGCCGATCCAGGCGAAGCGATCAGCGTTGTCCGCGCACCACGCGCGCCAGCGTGTCATTGAGCATCCGATGCCAGGCGACACACGCCTCGGCAGCGAGGCCGTAGCCGAAAATGTCCGGCCAGGTGCCGACGATCTGCACATCGATACCCTGCTCATCGAGCCATGCAAGCCGCTCGCCGACCGGCTCGATCAGGCGCGGAAAGAACGGACGCACCTTGAAGCCGTAGTCGAAATGCAGCGCAGGCGGCGCTCCGCCCGACTGCACCAGTCGCACGCCGATCTCCTTTCCGCGGGCAGCGACTGCCTCGATCAATTGCGGCGGAACGTAGTGGGCATGAACGTCGATCGGCATGCGGTCTCCTTACCGAAAGCTCGGCGATGAAAGACGATTCGGTCGTAGAGATCAGCGCGTTGGCGTATCACGCATGTCAGCGGCCGTGCTGCGAACGGCCTTGACGATGTTCTGATAGCCCGTGCAGCGGCAGAGGTTCGACGATAGAACCTCGAGAATTTCCTCGTCCGTCAAATCGGGATTGGTTTCCAGCGCGTTTACCGCCAGCATCAAAAAGCCCGGCGTGCAAAAGCCGCATTGGAGCGCATGATGAGCGATGAACGCGTCTTGCATCGGATGCAACTTGTCGCCGTCCGCGAGACCTTCGACCGTCCGGATGCGCTTGCCCTTCGCCTGACCGCGAACATCAGGCAGGACCTGACCGCCTCATCGTCAAGAATCACGGTACATGCGCCACAGACGCCGTGCTCGCAACCGATGTGCGTCCCGGTCAGCCCGCATTCGTCGCGGATAACATCAGCCAGCGTCTTTCGCGGCTCTACCCGAACAGAGTGGTCACGTCCGTTGATGTGAAGCCGAATTTCGATCTTTTCAGTCATCGCCGCCATTGTACTGTCGGTGTAGGGGATCGTCTCGCCGGTCACAGAAGCGACTGTTCCAATGCACGGCGCATGACGGTGCGCACGAGGTCGCGGCGATATTCCGCGCTCGTTTGCGCGTCTTCCATCGGGTCGATCGCATCGGCTGCACGGCCGGCAGCGGCGGCAAAGCTATCAGCCAACGGCGCACGGCCAGCCAGCACCTGCTCCGCCTCGGCAATCCTGCGGGCATGGGTCTCGGCGCCACCGACGGCAAGCCGCGGCGCGACGATCCGCCCGTCTTCGACACGGTAAACTGCCAACGCCATGGCCAGTGCAAAATCGCCGGCACGACGGTTGAATTCGTAAAAGCCGAGGTGGGTGTCGGGCGGGAGCAGCGGCAAGCGCACCTCGGTCAGCAGTTCATCCTCGGCAAGCCTCGTCGTCATGATCCCTGCGAAAAACTCATGCGCGGGAATGACGCGCGTCCCGCGAACGCTCTGCGCCACCATCTCGGCACCGAGCGCCGCTGAAACGGTGCACCACTCCGAAGCCGGGTCGGCATGCGCGACGCTGCCGCAAAAGGTGCCGCGCGCGCGGATGGGAGAGTGCGCAATGTGACGCACCACGGTCGACAGAAGCTTGCCCAAAGGGCCTTCCACCACGGGACGATGGAACGCCGAATGCCGGACGCAGGCTCCGATGCAGAGCCGGTCGCCATCGACGGCAAGCCGCCGGAGGGCCTCAACGCCGTTGATGTCAACGAGATGGGCCGGCCGCGACAATCGGAATGCCATGATCGGAACGAGACTCTGGCCACCTGCCAGGATACGTCCGTCGAGCGGCGCGACTTCAGCCAGAAGGCTGACCGCTTCGTCGATTGTTTGCGGTGCATGGTATCGGAAGGGAGCAACCTTCATCTCGGACCCGTGTCAGCCGTCCGGCACTCGATGGATTCGGCACTGTGCCGAATTGCCGCCCGCCGAAGTCTCTCCCTACGCCCGTAGCGCTTTGAGTGATACATGCATTTTTCGGCGTGTAAAGCAGACGGACGGGCAACTCGGACCGGGCACAGAGCGCGTGGCGCAATGGATTTGGAACGCCTAGGATTGTCGGCAGCACGCGTGAAAGGCGCGCCTGACCGACTGCCGGGCGTCAGATACGATATCGCCGGGCAGACTTCATCACCGTCGCGATCATGAGGGTGCCAGCCATGTGGAAGCCGCTGATTGCCGTCGCATTCATTGCCAGTTCGGCGGCCGGCAGCGCGACCGCCCAAGTCTACCCCGCACGCCCCGTCACGATGGTGGTGCCGTTTGCCGCGGGCGGGTCGTCCGACACGATCGGCCGCATCATGGCCGACGGGATGCGAGGGCCGCTTGGTCAATCGGTCATCATTGAAAACGTGGGAGGCGCTTCGGGCAACATCGGCGTCGGCCGGGTCGCCCGCGCCGCACCTGATGGCTACACGCTCATCCTGGGCAGTTGGCCTACGCACGTCCTGAACGCCGCCATTTTTGCGCTGCCGTACGACCCGCAGAACGATTTCGAGCCGGTGTCATTGGTCGCAGCCCAACCGCTGCTTGTGATCGGAAAGAAGACCCTACCCCCGAAAGACTTGATGGATTTGATCGCATGGCTGAAGGCGCGCCCCCACACGGCGACGCAGGCGACGGCCGGAGCCGGGGGCGCGTCGCATGTCGCAGGCGTCTTCTTCCAGAAAGCGACGGGTACGCGCTTCCAGTTCGTGCCCTATCGCGGCAGCGGCCCCGGGATGCAGGATTTGTTGGCTGGACAGATCGACATGATGATCGACCTCGCGGCCAGTTCCACACCGCAGGTGCGTGCCGGCACGGTCAAGGCTTATGCGATCACGGCCAAGAGCCGATCGGCGGCAGCGCCTGATGTTCCCACGGTGGACGAGGCCGGACTGCCTGGTTTCCACGTCTTGTCCTGGCACGCGATCTGGGTGCCAAAGGCGACGCCGAAGAGCGTCATCGCCAAGCTCAATACCGCCGTGGTGGAGACCTTGGCCGATCCGGCGGTGCGCAAGCGGCTTGCGGATGTCGGCCAGGAGATTTTTCCGCGCGAACAGCAGACGCCCGAGGCGCTGCTGGCGCCTATCAGTCGACCGAGACCGAGAAATGGTGGCCGATCATCCGGGATGCCAACATCAAGGCGGAGTGAAGGATTGCTTCACCGCAACCGGCAGCCACGAAGGCACGTGTTCTCGCTCAGCAGCCGAATGCGCTCGTAGTCGACAAACGGGATGACGGGACGGCATACGCCGGGCAGGAGGCAGCGGATGAAAACCACCTGGCATTTCGACCGGATGCGCCGCAGCTTCGCAGAAAGCTGGCGCCGCGGCGGCTTTCGGCCCTCTCATCATCACTGACCGCACGATCGCTCAAACGCGGACCTTATATGTGAACTCCTGGGGCGGGAGCTATACGGCTGCTCAGGATGCCGCCTTCTTCAAACCCTTCACCGCGGCGACAGGCATCCAGATCCGCACCGTCACGCCGGTCGCCTACGGCAAGATCAAGGCCCAGGTGCAGAGCCGCACCTACGAGTTCGATATGACGTCGGTCAACTCCATGCAGTGGCTGCGGGCGAGCCGGGAGGGCCTGGCGGAGCCGATCGATTGGACGATCGTCAAGAAGGATGCCCTGCCGCCAAATGCCGTTGTCGCCGATGGGTATGGCATCGCGCAAAATATTCTCGGCACGGCCCTTTGCTATCGCAGCGACAAATATCGCGACGGCAGTCCCAGGTCGTGGGCGGATTTCTGGGACGTCAAGCGATTCCCGGGCAACCGCAGCCTGTGCCTGAGCGATTCGCCCCGAACGCTGATCTTCGCGCTGCTCGCCGACGGGGTCCCGCGCGATCAGCTCTATCCCCTCGACATCGACCGCGCCTTCAACAAGCTCGACCAGATCAAGCCGCACGTCAAAGTGTGGTGGCGTGAGGGTACCCAATCGCAGCAGCTCATCCGCGATGGTGAAGTCGACATGATGTCGATCTGGAACGCGCGCGCGAGCGAGCTCAAGCAGCAGGGCGTTCCGGTCGAGATCGTTTGGAACGGGGCGGTTCGTAGCACGAGCACGTGGTCCGTGCCTCAAGGGAGCGCCAAACCGCAAGCTCGCGTGGGAGCTGATCGCGTTCGCCTCGCAGGCCAAGCCGCAGGCCGAGTTCAACACGCGGCTCTTCTACGGTCCGATACATCCGGATGCCTATGCCTTCATCCCCAAGGATATCGCCGTCCAGTTGCCGACCTACGAGGACAACCAAGCGATTTCGGTCCGGGAGGACGATCAGTGGGAGGCAGACCGGATTGTTCAGATCGAGCAGCGGTTCATGCAATGGCTCGCCTCATAGCGCGACTGCAACGGAGGACCAAGAACGCTGCGTCGGCAAGAACGAATTTGGGGAGCTTTGGCGATGATCATTCAGACGGCACCTGCCGGCAAGCCGCACCTGGCCATCATGATGCACGAGCACACCGCGCTCTCCGGCCAATTCGCCCGCGCCTTCGGCAATGATCGTTTCAGAAGCGCCGCAGCCCGACGATCTGCTGTTCTACGTCGTTTCACACCATGACGAGGGATGGGCCGAGTTCGACCGCGACCCCGTAACCGACGAAAATACCGGCCTGCCCTACAATCTGGTCGAGACACCGGCCGAGTACATCACGGTCACGAGCCGGCGATCACCTGACTTCAACGAGCGGCGGCACCCTTACTGCGGGCTGCTGTCGAGCATGCACAGTTGGGGTCTCTACAATGGACGCTACGGACTTTCGAGCCTTGTACTGATCGACAGAATTCCGCTGCAGGACCGGCCGTTGGCCGAACGGATGCTCGATGGCGAGCTCATCCGGCAGGACAGGCTCAAGGCCGAGATCGAGGCAGAGCCACAGGCGATGGCGTGGCTCGAGGAAAAGCACCTGTTCCAGAATTACAAACAGCTTCAATTCTTCGACACGCTGGCGCTCTATTTCAACCGCGTGCACCCAAACGAACGCGTGGAGCAAAATTCGAACACGTGCCGTTGAACAACGGCCAGGACGTGAGCATCACGGTCCGTCCGCGAGAACCGGGTGTATACGAGATGTCGCCGTTTCCTTTCGCTGCGAATTTCGCGGAATTCGCCTTCGCCGGGCGCCTCATTAAGCCTCGCCAAGGCCACGCCGGCTGGTCGTCGGTGCTAAGGAAACACCGACAGCGTGGGAACGCTTTCGTCTGGTAGCAGGGTGAGAGCGCATTCGTGGCCGAACGAAGGAGCGAAGAAGCGCAACTTGAAGGTGTTTGGACCTTCGGTATTTCCTGCTCTCCCATTTTACCGTACGTTGTTCTGCACTAGGTAGATCCGCCTGCCGGGAGCAAACCTATGACTCGTCGTTGCCGAGGTCGAACCGCTGTCACGTTAAGCCTCTTGTGTCTATTGCTGTCCGCCTCCGTCGGATGGGGTCAGTCCGCGAGAACCATCAAGATCGTGGTTCCTTATGCGCCTGGGAGCGGTCCCGATATACTCGGCCGGCTCCTGGCCGAGCAGATCGGCCGCGCCAACGGACAGACGATTTTCGTGGAGAGCCGCCCCGGGGCCGGCACGCTGATCGGGACGGAAGCAGTGGCACGTGCGGCGCCCGACGGGAACACGGTTCTGGTCGTGGCACCTTCGTTCGTCATCAATCCGACTTTGAGAAAAGTAAGCTATGATGCATTGACCGGTTTCGAGCCGATTTGCCATCTCGCCGCCACGCCGATCGTCCTGGTCACCAACAGCGCGTCACCCTATCGCACGGTCGCAGAACTGCTCGATGCGGCGAGAGCCAAGCCCGGCGAGCTGACACTGGGAAGCGGCGGGCCCGGCTCTTCTTTGCACATTGCGTTCGAAGTATTGAAGCGCGCTGCGGGAGTTAACATGACTTATGTTCCCTATGCCGGCTCAGGACCGGCCATTAACGCCCTGTTGGGCGGGCACCTGACCGCGGTGTTCGCGGACTATCCGACCGTCGTGGAGCAGCTGAAAACCGGCACGCTGCGCGCCCTCGCCACCACCTCACGAACCCGCGCTGCGGCGCTGCCGGATGTCCCGACCATCACCGAGCTTGGTTTGAAGGATTACGAGGATGAAATCTGGTACGGCTTGGTGGCACCCGCCAAGACACCACAGGATTCGCTTGCCCAGCTTTCCGGCTGGGCCGCAGCCGCAATCAATTCGCCCGACATGAAGCCGAAGCTCGAGCTGCAGGGTCTCTCTCCCGTCGGGATCTGCGGTTCTGAGTTCGGAGCGTTACTTCGCAAACGCTACGAAGATTATGCCCGCGTGATCCGCAGAATCGAATATCAAGGCGGAATAGCGTTCAGCGGATCTACGCACTGACACTCTCCCCAAGCCACTCGATCGCGGCCTGCACGCCGCCAGTGCCGTGCGGCATGCGCAGAGCCCTGAGCCCGACTTCGATCACACCGAGCGTACCCAGGATCATCGGAGCATTGACGTGGCCCATGTGGGCAATGCGAAAAGCCTTGCCTGATAGCGCACCGATGCCAATTCCGAGCACAACCCCGCACTTCTCGTTGCAATACTCGATCAGGGGCGTGGGTCGCCCGAGCCGTTCATCAGGACGGTCGTCACCGTGTCAGAACGCTCGTCCGGTTCCGCAATGCCGAACCCGAATGATTGTCCTTGCGACCATCTCGCGACGGCGCGGCGGACCGCCTCCGCCAGCAGGCGATGTCGCAGAAAGACATTATCGAGGCCTTCCTCGAACAGCATGTCCAGCGCCTGCCGCAGCCCGAACATGAGGTGCTCGGGCGGAGTGCCTGCGTATTTCTGGTAATGCATGTTGCCGTCACGCGCCGTCCAATCCCAATACGGAGTCCGCAAGCCGGCGCGCGCGTGGACTTCGCGCGCGCGCTGGTTGACGGCCACAAAGCCGAGGCCGGGTGGCGTCATCAGGCCCTTCTGCGATCCCGCGACTGCAACATCGACGCCCCAGGCGTCCATCTCGAACGGCACGCAGCCCAGCGAGGCGACCACATCCACCATGAACAAAGCTGGATGCCGCGCAGCTTTGATCGCCTGACCGATCGCATCGATGTCGTTGGCGGCACCCGAGGCGGTATCAACCTGGACGACCAATACTGCTTTGATCTTGCCCGCCTTGTCCCTGCGCAGGCGCGCCTCGACTTCGGCCGGACGCACCGCGCGACGCCAATCCCCCTTGAGGACCTCGACCTCGACTCCAAGCCCGGCCGCAGCATCGCCCCAACCGACTGCGAAGCGCCCGCTTTCCAACACCAAAATTTTGTCCCCTTCGAGAGCACGTTGGTCAGCGCGGCCTCCCATGCGCCATGCCCGTTAGCGATGTAGATGTACGACCGACCCTTGGTTCGGAACAAGCTGCTCAGGTCGCTCAGCAAGCTATCAGTGAGCTGCACCAGTGAGCCGGAATAGATGTCGACGGCGGGGCGATGCATCGCCCGCAAGACTTCATCGGGTACCGTGGTGGGACCAGGGATCGCCAGGAACTCGCGTCCCGCTCGGACTGACATTCGCTTGTCCTCTTCGCAGCTACGAACATGCTCGCATGACGAGACATTTCCCGCCAGCGCCGTCCACCCGACCGGACGAGCACCACCGGTTCAGGGCGGTCGTGCTCTGGCGGCTTGGGCCCGGCCTCGCATCAGAGCACATCCTTGATAAAGTCACTGCCGAGCGATGCCACGGCCGGGGCAACAAGTTCAATCGAGGAGATTCCATTTGACATCGACCAAAAGTGTCGGCGGCGCCAAGGTGGGCGTTGACGCAAGGGCAAGGCCGGCCAGGGCCGGCAGAATCCTGCGCAACCGACAGTCGGCCAAAACCAAGCTCGCGGAGCTCAAGTGCCGCCTGCTCGAGATCGAACGACCTCAGGGCCGCGGGTGCGCTGCTTGGCTGGGATCACGCCACCTACATGCCGAAATACGGGGCCGTTGCGCGGGCCCGCCAGAGCGCCACTGTCAGCAAGCTCGTACACGAAAAGTCGGTCGATCCGAACCTCGGTAAGCTGCTCGACGCACTCGAGCCCCATGCCGACGCCCTGCCCCGAGACTCGGACGACGCGCGCTTGATCCGCGTGGCGCGGCGCGACTTCGAAAGGGCGATCAAAGTTCCCGCAGAATATGTCGCGCGCGCCAGCGCGTTCGGGTCCGCCTCGTATGATGCTTGGACGCGCGCCCGGCCGGCAAACGACTTCGCCACCATGCGGCCTTTCCTCGAAAAGGGCTGTCGATCTCGGCCGCGAGTATGCGGATTTTTCGCGCCCTATACTCACGTCGCTGACCCTTTGATCGATATCGCAGATGAAGGCATGACGACGGCGTCGGTGCGCAGCCTGTTTGCCGCGCTGAGGGAAGCCCTGGTGCCGATCGTGCGCGCCATCGCCGGACAACCGTCGATCGACGACGACTGCCTGCGCGGCACTTTCGACGAACCGGCACAGCTCGACTTCGGCCTGTCCGTAGCCAAGCGCATCGGATACGACCTTGACCGGGGGCGTCTGGACAAGACACATCATCCATTCTGTACGACTTTGTCGGCCGGCGATGTACGGATCACCACCCGGGTCGACAAGCGTGATATCGGCCAGTCATTGTTCTCGATACTGCACGAGGCCGGCCATGCGCTGTACGAACAAGGGATCAGCGCCAAACTGGAAGGCACCCCGCTCGGATCGGGCACGTCCGCCGGCGTACATGAGAGCCAATCACGGCTGTGGAAAACATGGTCGGTCGCAGCCGCGCCTTCTGGGAACACTTTTTCCCGGTGCTACAGGGTATCTTTCCGGACCAGTTCCGCGGCGTGAAGGCCGAGATCGTTCTATCGCGCGATCAACAAGGTCGAGCGATCTCTGATCCGCACGGATGCTGACGAGGTGACGTACAACCTTCACATCATGATGCGCTTTGACCTGGAAGTGGACTTGCTCGAGGGCCGCCTGCGCGTGAAAGAGCTGCCGGAAGCCTGGCGCGAACGGGTGCAGGCCGACCTCGGCCTTGTTACGCCCGATGACCGCGATGGCTGTTTACAGGACGTCCATTGGTATGCGGGCGCCATCGGCGGCGGCTTCCAAGGCTACACAATCGGCAATATTCTGAGCGCGCAGTTCTATGACGCGGCCGTTCAAAGCCCATCCGGAAATTCCGCGCGAGATCGCAATGGGAGAGTTCAGCACCCTTCATCAATGGCTGCGTGCGCACGTGTACCAACACGGGCGCAAATTCAGGCCGGACGAGCTCGTTGAGCGCGCGACCGGCAGCGAGATGAACATAGGTTCCTACCTCTCCTATCTTCGAAACAAGTACGGCGAGCTTTATCGGCTGCAGAAATATCTGACGCAAAACAAAACCGTCCGCCCCACTGCCGAGTACTCCTGCCGAAAGCCGCACTGGCGGGCAAAGCGACATGTGCTCGGCGACACCCACGGACACAGGCGGATTTGCGGCATATCCCGGACTGCTCACGCCGTTCCTCCGGGTCCGCAGATGACGTTCAAGAGCGCTTGCCGCCTTTCATTCTTTACGACCGATATTGCGCGCTTCAGTGCGCCGGGAAGTGACGATGGATCGTCCACGCGTTCGCCGTAGCCGCCAGCAGCTTCGCAGATTTGTTCGAATGCCGGAAGTTTTCCAAGCTGAACGAAGTTTGCTTCGTTGCTCCTGGACGCCAGCCCATCGGGATACATAGCGAGGGTGCTGCGCTGGACCGCACCCCACATCGCATTGTTCATGACGACAAACAGGACCGGCAGATCGTGCAGGGCCGAGGCATGATGTACCGCGGCAGGGTTGCTGAACATAAAGGCGCCGTCGCCGACGACGGCCATGACCGGGCTGTGCGGGTGCGCAAGCTTGGCGCCAAGCGCTGCGCCGGGGCCCCAACCAAGGCCTGACGCGGAGCTCGATCCGAAATACAGATCCGGAAACTCGAAGGCGCAATACTCCGGGAACAGCGTGTACTCATTGATGACGATGGAGCGCGGATCCTTGGCGCGGTCGATACAGTGGCTCACCCACGCAGGATCGAGCGGGGCTCTTCGGGCGGCGGCATCGAGCGCCGTCTTCCAGGCGGCGGTCAGCGTCGCGCGCTCGTCCAGCAATCCAGCGCCGTCGCGGCGCGACCGTTTCGGCAGTGTCCCCGTGTTCGAGGGCCGTGGTCAGTGCGGACAGGGTGGCACGGGTGCTTCCCGTGATTGCAACATCGCAGGGAAAGCCGCGGATCGGGATAGCGCGTGAACAAGGGGTCGAGCCCGCATTGAATGACCTTGCAGTTCTCAGGAGGCGCAACCTGGCTCGGAATCCATGGGACGTCGCTCTCGATCACCAGAATCGCATCGGCCTTTGGCACCATGCGCGCCGGATTGAATCCGAGATTCATGGGATGCGACGACGGCAGCGAGAGATAACGTGGCCGATGCTGGACGACCGGTATCGCAAAGCGCTCGGCGAACTGCGCCAAGCGCCTCGAATGCCGCCGCATCCCTGTCCGGCGTTCGACGTCACGATCAGGGGCCGCTTCGCCTGCGCGAGCAGGCGCGCAGCCGCGGCAATTGCGGTTGCATCCGGCGCCGCAGGGGCCGCCGGAGCTGAGCCGCGAGGGCGACGGTTGTTCCAGCTCGGCGAGCGGCGCCGCGATCACCTCGCGCGGCAAAGAGAGGTAGACGGGGCCGCGCGGTTCCGTCGCCGCGATCGCGAGGGCGCGGTCGACCACCGTCGTGAGTTGCTCGCCGTTTCGCAGCTCGTAGTCCCATTTGACGATCTCGCGGATCATGCCCGCCTGATCGTACATCTCCTGCGCCCAATGAATGTAGCCGTCACGCGACCCCAGCAAGCCGGTTTCCGTAAGCGGCGACCTGCCTGCGGTGAGGAGGATCGCGACGTTCTCGCGCGCCGCGTTCATGGCCGCGCAGATCATGTTCGCGGTTCCGACGCTGACATGCACCATCACGGCCGGTATCCGCCGAGACACCATGCCGTAGCCGTGTGCCATCGTGACGGCGAGATTTTCGTGCGTCGCCAGGATCGGCCGCGGAACGGCGACGCCCGTTTGCGCCGCCTGCGAATAGGCCTCTATCAGGGGCGCAAAATCGGTCCCGGCATTGCCGAACAAATAGTCGACACCGCGATCGGCCAGCAGCGCAAGATACGCCCCCGCGACATTGCCGACTTGCTTCGCTTTCGGTCGGTTGCTGCGCTCCAAGCGCGGTGTCCATCGCTGATGCACTCCTGTTGCGGGGACGCAATCTACCCTCATCGTCCTGCATCAACCAACACTCGCGCCAAAGTTGAGCAGCCCGACCGCCCGTCACGCGTGCATGCACGCACGCGGCAACGCTGGACAAGCTCCATGGCCTGACCGAATAATGGCAAGCCGGATATCGACGGGTGTTGCTCGGCTTGTCTCGCAGGATCCGTCGGGCGTCGAGCGGCTCATCGAGGAAAACGGAGAGGTAGGAGCATGAAGCGGCTTTCAATGGCACTCGGCGCGTTGGCTCTGTTGTTGGCGCCGATGCCGGCCACGGCTCAGGACAAGCTCGTCGTCAGCGTATGGGGCGGCAGCTGGCGCGACATGGTCGCCAACATCATCGGCAAGAGGTTTACCGCCGAGACCGGAGTGCCGGTCGAGTACAACACGGGCGGCACGATCGATCGGCTGAACAAAGAGAAGCTCGCGAAGGGTAACCCCGAGAGCGACATCACGTTCACGACGTCGCACGTCGGCTGGCTCTATGCGAACGATGGTCTCTACGAGCAGCTCGATCTCGCCAAGGTCCCGAACGCCAAGAACTTGGTCGAACAGGCCAAGATCAGCCCCTATCACATCGGCACCTGGGCCTATGTCTACACCATCGGCTACCGGCCCGACCTCCTCAAAGGCGTGGCGTTCGAGAGCTGGGCGGATCTCTGGAGGCCGGAGATCAAGGGCAAGCTCGCCGCGCCCGACTTCGATCCGAGTCATCTCATCGCCGTCGCCGCGATGCTGTCGGGCGGGGACGCCGCCACCTGGGAAAAAGGGCAAGTCAAGCTCAAGGAGCTGAAGCCGAGCTTCAAGGCGTTATTACACCAACGATGCCAACAGCCAGCAGCTCATTGCCAACGGCGAGACGCCGGTCCAGGTGATCCTGTCGATGAACGCGCACTACATGGCCACCGAGGGCGTACCCATCCAGCTCGTGATTCCGAAGGAAGGCGCGGTCCTCGGCATCGACAGCGTCGCCATCATGAAAGGCTCCAAGAAGGCGGATCTCGCCTACAAATTCATCAACATCGCCCTCGATCCGCAGGTGCAGGCCGAAGTCGCCAAATTCAAGAAGGGCAGCCCGGTGGTCGTCGACGCGAAAGTCGATCCGGACGTCGCCAAGCTGCCGGGGTGTTCACTACCGCCGACCAGTGGAACAAGCAGGCGATCATCATCGATCACAAGCTGCGCGCGGAGAAGACCGCGGAGTGGCGCAAATGGTTTACAGAAAACATCATCAACTGACGGCCTGATCGCGCACCGGTGGTGCGCACCGTCTTATCCGGGCGAGGCGCGATGACCTCCAGGCCGTTCTTGCGCGTCCTGGTGTCGCCGGCCGCGCTGTGCGCGCTCGGCTTCGTGGCCGCGCTGGCCGCGGTGATGCAATACAGCCTGCGCGCCTATGTGCCGGGCTCGCTCGAGCCGGGCGGCTTCACGCTCGAAAACTTCGCGGCGCTCATGAAGCCGCTCTATGCGCGGGTCTTCTTCGATACGGTTTGGATCTGCTTCCTCACGGCATTCTTCACCCTCATCATCGGATATCCGCTCGCGTATGCCCTGGTGCATGCCAGAAACGTTGCGCTCAAATCGGCGATCCTGGTGATCACCGTCACGCCGCTGTTCCTCGGCGAGGTGGTGCGCACCTATTCGTGGATCGTCGTGCTCGGCAATAACGGGTTCCTGAACTCGATGCTGCTCAAGTCCGGCCTGATCGAGCAACCCCTGCAACTCATGTTCACCAGGTTCGGTGTGGTCACCGCCCTCGTCCACGTCACCTTGCCGGTGATGGTGATCATGCTGGCGGCGGCGCTGTCGCACATCGATCGCGATTACGAGCGGGCAGCCGCGAGCCTTGGTGCCGGTCCGATCCGCGCCTTTGTCACGGTCACGCTCCCGCTTTCCACGCCCGGGATCATCGCCGGCGTCACCACCGCGTTCGCCTGGACCTTCAGCGCATTCGCGACCCCGCAGCTGATCGGCGGGGGCCGGGTCAACATGGTCTCGAACCTCGTCTATCAGCTCGGATTCGCGAGCTTCAACTTCCCTTCGCGGCCAGCCTGTCGGTCGCCGGCCTCGCGCTCACCTTCGCAGTGCTGGGGCTGATGCGTGCGGCCGCCCGACCGCTCGAACGGTTCGGACCACACTGAAATGCCGCTTGTCGCAGAGACTCTTGCGCCTGCTGGGCGCGGTCACCGTGACCGCCATTCTCGGCTTCCTGCTGTTGCCGGCATTGGTGGTCACGCTTGCTGCCTTCAACGGCAGGGCGATTCTGTCCTTCCCGCCCGAGACCTGGTCATGGCGTTGGTTCGTCAAGGCGATCGAGTATCAGGACTTTCAGCTCGGCTTCCGCAACGGGCTGATCGTGACCGCCTGGGCCTCCTCCATCGCGCTGGTGGTGGGCGCGGCTTTCGCGCTCGCGCTCGAGCGCTACGAGTTCCGCTTCAAGCGGGCGCTCGAGACGGTGCTGCTCTCCCCGCTCGTGGTACCGCACTTCACGGTCGGCCTCGGTTTTCTGATCCTCGCTGCGCAACTCGGCTGGGCGCGCGGCTATGCGGTGATCGTCGTCTGCCATGTCGTGCTTGTGCTGCCGTTCGTGCTGCGCAGCGTCTACATCTCGCTGCGCAACCTCGATCCGCGCCTGGAGCTCGCCGCAGCGAGCCTCGGGGCGCCGCCGCTGCGCGTTCTTACCACCGTCACGTTGCCGCTGCTGCTTCCCGGTCTGGTCAGCGGCTGGCTGTTCGCGGCGATCCTGTCGTTCAACGAATTCACCGCTTCGCTGTTCGTCACCGCGCAAAACACGCAAACGTTGCCGGTCGCCCTCTACAACTACGTGCGCGAATACGCCGATCCCTCGATGGCGGCGATCTCGGTTATGTACATCGTGGTTACCGCGACGCTGCTGACTTTTGCCAACGTCTTCCTCGGTCTCGGAAAGGTGCTGAACGTTGAGCATTCCCGCTGAACGTCCGCTCCAGCCGCGACGATGGCAACTCGGCCAAACGGCGGGGACATCGCGGTCCAACTCGACGGCGTTACCAAACGCTTCGGCAAGACCACCGCGCTCGACGACGTATCGCTGCTGGTCCGCCGCGGCGAGCTGATGACGCTGCTCGGGCCCTCGGGCTGCGGCAAGACCACGCTGCTCAACCTCGTTGCCGGTTTTCTGATGCCGGACGGCGGCGAGATCGCGATCGATGGCCGGCGGGTCACGGATGTTCCGCCCTATCGGCGCGAGAGCGGGATCATGTTCCAGCAATATGCGCTGTTCCCGCACATGAGCGTGGCGGCCAATGTCGGCTACGGCCTCAAGATGCGCCGCATCGCCAAGCCCGAGATCGCGCGCCGGGTCGCCGAGGCGCTCGCGCTCATCAAGCTCGAGGGCCTGGAGGATCGCAAGCCGCGCCAGCTCTCCGGCGGGCAGCAACAGCGCGTCGCGCTGGCGCGCGCGCTCGTCATTCGCCCCAAGGTACTGCTGCTCGACGAGCCGTTCTCGGCGCTCGACCGGAACCTGCGAGCGTCAATGCAGGTCGAGATCAAGGAGATTCAGCGCAAGCTCGGCGTGACGACCATCTTCGTTACCCACGACCAGAGCGAGGCGCTCAGCCTGTCCGACCGGATCGCCGTGCTTGCGGAGGGCCGCATCCGCCAGCTCGGCACTCCGGACGAAATCTATTGCCGGCCGGTCGATCGCTTCGTCGCGTCGTTCGTCGGCGATGTCAACGTGCTGCACGCGCGCCTCGAGCACATTCATGGAGCAACGGCCGCGCTCGCGCTTGGCCCGGCGCGGGTGCTGGTGCCGGCGCTGACGCTGCAGGGCGCGGCGCCCGGCGCGATGGTCGACCTGTTCGTGCGGCCCGAGGAGCTGCGCGTGGCCGATGAAGGCACGCCGGCCGCGGTATGCGGCATCGTGGCGGCGCAAATCTATCAAGGCGGCCACGTCGACCTCTATGTCGACGTGCCGGAAGCTGCGTCGGGCCGCGTGCTTATACGTGTGCCCGGACGCGAAGGCATGTCGCTCTGGCCGGCCGGCGCGCGCATCGGAATTACCCTCGCCGTCGGACAAGGCGATCGCCTTCAGGGCTGCGGCGGACGCGGGTATCCCAAATGGGCACGCATGAACGTGCCGGCATGAGCGAGCGCGGAGCGGCCGGATTTGAGATGCGCGTTCCACATGGGCCATGCATGGATCATGTGCGGCCAAATCTCCAGAGTGACGGACACATCGGCAGCTCCCGCCGCGGCGGCAAAGCGCGTGGCGTCTTCGAGCAGTGTCTCGGCGGAGCCGACCTGTATCAACATCGGGGGAGGCCATTCAATTCGGCATAGAGCGGCGATACCCGGGGGTCTTTCCGACCCGTCCCGGGGGAACGCAGGCATCGGCCAGTTCGCCGAGATAGCCCGCGTGAATGATCGGATCCACATTGTCCTTGGTGGTGAGCGTCGATCCCGACATCGTCAGGTCCGTCCAGGGCGACACCAGCCATGCGCAACCGGGAAGCTCCTCCTTGGCGTCGCGCAACTCAGTTGTTCAGTACTACCGCGAGCCCGCCGCCTGCACTGTCTCCGCCGACCGCGATATGCTTGGCCGCAATGCCTTGCTTCCGCAGAAAGCGCCAGGCGGTCAGGGCATCTTCCATCGCCGCCGGGAACGGATGCTCGGGCGCCAGCCGATATCCCACCGCCAGCGTTCTTATCCCCGCGGACCGGCCGGCCTCGGTCACCATGCGACGATGGCTGCGGAGGGAGCCGGAACAGTAACCTCCGCCATGGAAGAACATCAGAACGCGGGAGGTGTCGCTGCCGGGCACGGCTCGACCATTCCCCGGCACGCCGTCGAGATCGACAGGATCGAGCTTCACGTCGCTGGCCACCGGCCAGAACGAGCCGACCTCGTCGAGGCGCTGTCGCCGCTCGGCCCATCCGACAGGTCGTGGCTTGGACGTCAGCAGCGCGCGGACTTGCATCGATTTCGCCTTGTCCCCATCGACCCTCCGCTAATCCCGGTGCGGTCCGTAACGCTCGACTCGACACCCAGCCGAGTTACAGCGGTCACGAATCCGCGTCACTCGTGCACGGCCTGGCACCTCGGTCGAGCGACCGCCTGGCGCCAAGAGCAGCAGACGGTGCGGTCACTTTGGGCGGCAATACCGCGATCGCCTCGACCTCGAACAACGCGCCCGGCCGCGCCAGTTGCGGCACGCCGATCGTGGTGCTGGCCGGCGGCGCTGATTTGTTCACGTACTTGTCGCGTACCTCGCGGTAGTGCGCGATGTTCGTGCCGATGTCGACGATATAGTTGTTGAGCTTGACGACGTGATCGAAGCTCGCGCCGACCGAGGCCAGCGCCGCCTTCACGTTCTCGAACGCGATCTCCACCTGTTCGCGAGCATTGGCGCCCATCTTGCCGGACTTGTCGATGCCGAGCTGGCCGGCGAAATAGACCGTGCGGCCGGGTCCGGTCACTTCCACCACATGGCTGTAGCCCGGTGGCTTCTGCATGGTGTCGGGATCTCGAAAAACGGATGTTGTCCGGCATGTTTGGACTCCTGTCGGTTGACTGCGCGAAGGCAGGCGAGATCGCGCCCGCAAGGGACAGCGTGACAGCGCCGGCCACGACGCGCCTGCGCGAAACGTCGGTCGCAAATTGCTGCGAGTCTTCGGAGAAAGATGTGTCAGCCATGTCAGCGCTCCTGCGATCAGCGCCGGCAGTATAGCCGGGGAGCCGCTGAACGCCACCGCGGCTCTTCGCATTTGCGGGGACATTCCAAAGCGAACTCAGATCGGCGTGGACGTTGGCGATCGGCGGGGTGCGCCGGACCGAAAAGATTTGAACACCAGAGAAATTCCGAGATTTGCCGGCCTTCGGGTTTTGCACGGGGCAACGCGAAAACTGTGATGGTCATCACAGCCCGGTGCCGACCGATGTCGCCTAAACCGCCATCGTGGATGAACGCAGCAGCCAACCAACATGGCGCCTCAACCGGAGGCGACACAATGAGTGCTCTTACGAAACTGTCTTATCCCTTGGCGATCTTGGCGGCATTTGCCCTAGCGCCTGCCCCGGCGCATGCCCAGTTCGAAGGCGCCGGCGACCAGATGGCTCAGTTTGCTCCCATGATGGAACAGTTTGCACCCATGATGGAACAAGTTGCTCCGATGATGCAGCGGGTGACGGGCAAGATTGGCAAGAAGCGCATGGGCCAAATCATGCAGATGGCTGCGCCGATGATGCTGAGCATGATGGCGCCAGGCGGAAGCATGCCGGGCATGGAAAACGTCACCAGCATGATGGGCGACGCTCCGACTCGGCGTGCCGGGCGGCGGCACAGGTGAGCGGTCCGGATTCTGTTCGGGCGGGCATGAACTCCACGCGATCTTGCCCTCGGCAGGATACGACGGTTTGTCGAGCGCGCGCCCGATCGGGTTCGTGAGTTCGGCATGTAAGGGCCAATATCATGACCATGGGCTGACATGGTCATCCGCGCGCGTCGATGACCGGCGGATGCGCGGAAATCGAGCTGTGCTGCGCAGCGCGCAGCCGCAATAATTCAAGAACGGCCAATAGCACTCGGTAGAAGCCTACGCTCCTCGATAGACGTCTCCAGAAATTCGCGGCGCTTGGATACGGGCGCGCACATGCCCGCTCGACCCTCTCAATCGCCTTTCGCGAATTCTCCAGTGAAATCCGATTGTGCGGCGGCTGCAGGTGGGATCCCTGAATCGAGATCGTCCGTCCGGACTTCATTGCATCGAGAAGGCCATCTGGCACGGCTTCGGCGCGAGTCGACAGCGGAAGCGCTGATTTGAGCGATGCGGGCACCGAAACGGTGAAGGTATCCTCATCGACGACCAAGTCGAACTTGCCTTGAATCTCCGGTCCCAGCGCCGAGAAATGCAGGCTGACTGGCGACCCGGGCTGGTCGCACCGGACAAATATGCACAGCCAATCACCGGCCTTCTGCGGATCACTGGCACATCCTTGAACGGCTCGATTCTGTTCGCCGGGAAATTTAGCTGACGTCCAAGGCGCCGCCTGCGCCTGTGCCATCGAAGGAAAGCAAATGCACCCGACGACCAAGCTCAATGTCATCAGTTTCATCTCATGCTCTCCAGTCAGTCACGGTTGCAGATCACCCAGCCGAACAGCATTGGACCGGCATGTCCGAGGGGCATACCCCGATGAGCAACATGGCAACCTTGCAAACACTGGTTAGCGATTCGTTAAGCCGGCGCTTCATCGATTGTGATTGGGCCAAGAACCAATGAAAAACGAGGAATATTTGCTTTCCGTCGGCCTGATCCGATCGCCCTACGGTCCGCGGAAGCGGTCACCGAAGTCACGGGATGAGGTTTACAGGTCATGATAGACAGGGGCGACGAGGGCAGGAAGGGACGGCCGTTGCGGTTGGCAGCCGCTACTCCTGTCGGCTGCGGCGGTGGAATCGACAGCCTACAAGGGATCCGACAAGCATGAACGCCAGCACCAATGTGAGCCACGCGAAGCTCGATCCGGAACACGTCGCGATTATCGAGCAGGTCAGAGGCTCGGACATACCGGTCCAACTGATGTATGTGGAGACCATCGACGGCCTATATGCTCCCATCGGGCTCCGCACACCTCATTCCGACGGTCCGTTTCCGCTGATCCTGTTTGCCGCGGGCAACGGCGGCGGCGGCATGGCAGTGGTGCGCGACTTTACCCAGAACCGTAGCTGGACCCAGGAGCAGTTTCTGGCGGCCGGCTACGCCGTGGCATGGATGCGCTACCGTGCCGAGGTCGACTATGCCTACGACAAGATCGGCAAGCTGATTGAGGACCGAGCGCCAGCGGCGGCAGCTTCTCAATCGCGGCCCGCTGGAATACGAGGACGTCATTTCCATCATCAAATACGTCAAGACGCTCCCCGGTATCGATCCGGACAGGATCGGATACATGGGCATGAGTCACGGGGGTGAAATGGCGCTCAAGATCGCGGCGGAGTACCCGGGCGTGCGGGCCATGGTGGCAAGCGAACCGGCGTCGCACGAGTTCCTCAGACTAAAGCCAGACGCCACCGCGCAGATCGATCCTACAACCGGCCTGCTCAACGTCGAGAAGATGCTGATGCGCGAGCCGGAAAGGTGCGTGCCAGGATCACCGAAGATGTCGCGATGCGGCGGGTCGGCGCCATCGAGACGCCGATTTTGGTCCAGGGCCGCGACAGCGATGAGCTCCAGGGAATTTTCCGCGTCTCATACGATCTGCTGAAGGAAGCCGGCAAGGATTGCTGGTGGGAATCCTACGATCATGACGAACACGGATTCGATCTATGTGCGCCGCAACGAAAAAGGCGTTTACGATCCCGATCCAATACAGATCAAGGCGGTGAGGACACCATCATGTTCTTCGACGAGCACATGAAGAAGGCGCCGTAAGAAGATTGGCCTGGTCCGGAGCCTGTCAACGGATCGCTCGGATGTTCCAGCATCGTCGCCGCGGACCTGAAGCTCGGCTACCATTGCATGCCAAGCCAGGCGACATCCGCTTCGACGAACGAGATGGCATCGCGCGCGGTCGTGTTCAGAAAGTTCGGGAGAGATGTGCACGGGCGTCGCGATCCTGGATCTCGCGCCTTGAAGGGCCGGGCGGGCGGCGTCCAAACAGCCGCTGGAAAAATCCACCCTGGTCCCGGCGCGTCTCGTCGGTGCGCTGATCGGCAGCGGCACACGCAGTTGCTCCTGTTTTTCCACCTTGAGACGTGCGCTGATAAGCTCGTGAACCTTATACGGGACGATCAAATGGCGCTTGTTGAACTCTCGATAGATATCGTAGCTCGGATTGGCTTCCCAGATGAAGCGTATGATCTCCAGAAACAGCTCGCTGTTTCTCCTGAGCGCGGGATTGCTTGCCTCCAGAAGCGTGTAAGCGGCGCGCGCGCACGCGCGCATCTTTCGAGGCGAGCATTTGATGCACGTGTGATTTCGACAGCGCGCCGTGTTTGACCATAATGGCCTCCCGAAGGGAGAGCTTATAGCGCCAAAGCCGCCCATGACGGGCGGCTCTGTCAAACTATGGTGTGCAAAGTCTTATCGCCGTCCGTCGGGGTCCGCCGCGCTGCAGAGGCCAAGCGCTCACTGAGCCATCACCGTGAGCTCATGCGCCGCCACCGATCGTTCAGTCCTGAAGACCCGAGAATACACATGCGGCGGACTGAATTGAGGGTCTTACGCAGCAACTATGTCGGGCTCGCGTACCGGCTCCAGGTCCCGGAGCTTCGGCGCCACGTGTTCCATGAAGAGCTTCATCGACCGAGCGCGCTTCTCGCGGGTTGCCCAATCCTTGCCCGTGACCATCAGCAGCGTGCCGAAACCGCCCGACGGCGTCATAGAACTCCCTGAGCTGGACGCGCGACCGAATCCGGATCGCCCAGGAAATAGACGCCAGCCTCGGCGAGTTGGTCGAAGGAAACATCCTCACCCGTGAATTGCCAGTTATAGTTGGATTTGAGCATCCTGATCAGGCCGCGCTTGACCTGAAATCCTAGCTCGTAGGTGATCGCGGGACGCAGGTCGTCCATCGCTTCCCGCCGGGAGTCCGCCAGGTGGACGTAGCGGGCGACGGTGATGTTCTTGAGCGGGCTGCACTCGGCCTGCGGCTTTGGCGGCGCGCGCATAGCGGTCAGCCTTTCTCCGTATGAAGGAGGCGGGTTCGAGCTGCGCCGCCGAGGAGCGTGTAGCCGCGGCTGCCGGCGAGCTCGATCATCGCCTCGGTGTCGGTCGCGGTCGCCATCGGCATGTGCGGCGCGTTCAATGGGCGCGGAGTGGCGACGATGTTTTTCCTCGCCAATATTTGCCGTCCCAGTCGAATGGCCCCTCCGCGGTCCAGCACTTCAGGATGAGGTCGAGGGATTCCCGCAGGCGCGGATGGCGGTCTTCGTGGGAGAGTCCGCGTTCGTTGGCGAAAAGCGGATTGGGAAATCCCGAGCCGAAGCCGAAGATGAAGCGGCCGCCGCCAACCACGTGATCGGTGACCGCCGCCTGGATGGCCGTATCGACCGGATGCGCGAGGTGAATGAGCTTCACCGCTGCACCCATGCGGATGTGCTTGGTCAGCCCCGCCGCCTTGCACATCAGCAGTTCGGGGACCGGCAAGGTATCCACCTTGTCGATATAGACCGGCTCGCCATGATGCTCGCTGATGTAGGCGTCGCGAAAGCCGAGTTGATCGGCCAGGACGATCTCGCTGAGGTCTTCCTCGTAAGTCTGGGACGCGCTGGTATGCGGGCGAAAGCCGTTCGAGAAGATGCCGAATTCCATTACCATTCCTCAATGACAGACACCTACGCTGGCGCCAGCAGCTCACGACACCCGCGCATGGAGTTGGTCGCCTCCGGGTTCCCAACAGGTCCTGAGCCTGGTGTGCATACACCGTGATGGGAAGGAGACGACATGAAGTTCGGCGCATTCGATCATTTGGACCGAGGCGGCGGCAACCTCACCGACCAGCACTGAAGATCGGTTGCAGACGTCATGCGAGCCCGGGATCGCGCTGGACTTGCACGCCGTGCTTCGTCCCCGAACATCATCAGCCAGCGGACAAGTTCATTCGTCAGCTCGCAGACGCCGCCGGCATTGCCCGTCTTATACCCAGTCCAAGGATACGTTGCAGGAGTTCGCGGATACGCGAGACCATCATGAAGAGCCGCCGCGGAAAATTCCTGACTCTCGGCGATCTCAGGGATTGGGATTCGCTTCGAGAAAGTATGGGACGCCTTCCGCGGATAGGCGGAAATCGATGCGAGCGTATCCGTCGAGCCCCAGCGTCCGGAAGATCCGCTTGGCGGATCGCTGGATACGGGCGCGCACTTCGGGAGCGAGATCTTTGGCCGGCCCATGCGTGATACCGCGGCGCTCCTGATAGTCAGGATCGTGCTTGACCTTCTCCGTTGCGATTGGCCATGCGCCCTGCGCCATGTCGCCGAATTTCAGCTCCCAGACCGGCAGCACCCGCAACCGGTCGTTGCCGAGCACGCCGACATAGAGTTCGCGCCCTCGACATATTGCTCCGCGATGGCGGCCGTCCCGATCCGCTCGTGAATGAATGCGACGCGCTCCTCGAGCTTCTCGTCGGTGTCGACGACGGAGGCTTGCGAGATGCCGTAGGACGCATCCTCGCTCAGGCTCTTGACGATCAGCGGCAGGCCAAGACGCGTCGGGCGTCGAACCTTGCGGTGCTTTGGGAACACCGCGAAGGCCGGCACCGGAATCCGATGGTAATGCACGAGCGTCTTGGACAGGTCCTTGCCGCGCGCCAGCATCAGGCCGCGTGGATTGCAGCCGGTGTAGGGAATGCGCAGCAGCTCAAGATAGCTCGCGACGTTCTGGTCGTAGATGACTTCGCCGTGGAACTGCTCGAGCAGGCTGAATGCTACATCCGGCTTCCAGCTGTCGATTTCGTCGCGGATGGGCTTGAGCTCGTCGTGCACGCCGAGCGGGCGAACCTCGTGCCCAGCCGCACGCAGCGTACTTACGACGTCATACTCGGTTTTCCAGACATTGATTTCCTGTTCGCTGTAGCCCTTGCTCGACTCCGGAGGTATCAGGTCCGGATGCAAAAGCACCAGGACGCGTAGACGTTTCATAGCGCGATCCACTTCCGCCGCAACGGACCGAAGAGCGCATGCACCGTCTTGGCGGTCAACAACACGGTGAATTCCATCATCAGCTTCCGCTCGGAACCGACCGCGCGCAGGTTCAGCTCGCGGCACCGCACCATCATGTCGTCGAGGATTGCGTCGAGCGTGAGCTGGTATTCACCCGTCCACTTCGAAACCAGCTCTCTGATCCTCGCGCGGTTGTGCCGGATGAACGCCGATGCCGCCTGCGACCGGTGATGCCTCGGATCGGCGGAGAACAGCCGCTGCAGATCGCGATCGTAGGTTTTCGGCGTATCGAAGGCGTAGAGAGCCAGCTTCTTCCTGTAGTGTTCGGCGAGCGTGTCGGTCAGCTGGCTGAGCGGTTCGACCCGTTCTCGCCGGGTGAGCAACGGTCTTTGCGTGGCGATTTCCGCCATCAGCTCATCGACATATTCAAGCTTCTTCAGCACCGGCCAGCCGGCGTAGCGCGCACGCCAGTTCGAGCGGGGCCGGAGCCAGACCGCAAACGTTTCGGCGAAATCCTCGTCCGGGTGGCTCTGCGCGTACCAGAGCCGCAGATGCTGGACGAAATTCCGGCTGGCCGGGTTCGGCCGGTAATATCTCGGATAGCGTTTCGATGATGGGCCGAACAGCTGCTGCCAACGGCGGCGGCGATGAAGCTGATAAGCGTGCTGCACCACGTGCCCGGCTTCATGACGGAGAATGCCCATGCACTCCGACCAGGTGCCGCCTTCAACGTCGAAGATCTTTTTCTCTCCAGCTGCATCAGCCGCGGATGGGCCAGATAGAACGGGAATGCGATGCCGGGCGTGCTGTCCGGGCTGAACCATTCGCTTGAAATCCAGGCGTGTGGCCGGACCCGGAGCTCTCGCTGCTTCGAGCTCATCGTGGAGAGTGTTGAGGCAGTCCTCGAGCCAGGTGCCTTCAACTTTAACCTTGAGATCCCGGAGACGCAGCTTGAGCAGTTGCTCGTCTGGGCAGAGAGGCCCAGGCAAATTGCTTTCTCGCCATGCAATCTCGAAACCTGATAGGGGTAAGACCGGTATATATGGTGTCATGAGGGGCGAGCGCCGACAACCGCCAAATGCTAGCCGGATAACGCGGGTCAACGGGCGTCCACGAGGACCTCAAGATTAGGTCTATACATTTTTCCCGGTCAGTCTGGAACAAGTTCAACAATCGCTCCGTTCCCCTATCGGTCGAGAGCGGTGCTGCTGGTGCCGCCTCGCCGATATCGTCAGGCGCCAAGGCATTTCTTCATATTGAGGCGTCTGCGAATAGTTGGCTATGACTGCACGGTCGGAAAGGGCTGAATCCAAAGACCTCTCTTCCATCCACGAATGCCGGCGCTAAAACGTTGGAATGGCGCCTGCCCGGAGAATCCCGATGGTTCGAAGCATCCTCAGCGGCTCCTAATGGGCCGGAGAAATTTCCGGCGCCGGCCAAGATGACGGTCACGCTGCATGTCAACGGCGTGGAGCGCAAGTTGACCATCGCGCCGTGGACCACGCTGCTCGACGCGCTGCGGCTCTATCTCGACCTCACCGGGACCAAGAAGGGCTGCGACCACGGCCAATGCGGCGCCTGCACCGTGCTGGTCGACGGCCGGCGGATCAATTCGTGCCTCACGCTGGCGGTCATGAAGGACGGCGCGCAGGTCACGACCATCGAAGGCCTGGCGCAAGGACAGCGCGCTGCATCCGCTGCAGCAGGCCTTCATCGAGCATGACGCCTTCCAGTGCGGCTACTGCACGCCCGGCCAGATCTGTTCCGCCGCCGGCCTGATCGCCGAGGGCAAGGCGCAGCACCGCCGATGAAATCCGCGAGCTGATGAGCGGCAATATCTGCCGCTGCGGCGCCTATCCCAACATCGTGGCGGCGATCGAAGAGGTGATGTCCGGCAAGGCCGCGGAGAAATCCGGGAGGCAGGACGATGAACAATTTCGAATATGCGCGCGCGAGCGACGTCGCCGACGCCGTGCGCCGGATCGCGGCCGACCCGGCCGCGAAATTCATCGCCGGCGGCACCAACCTGATCGACCTGATGAAGGAGAATGTCGCGCGCCCGTCGCGGCTGATCGACATCACGCATCTGCCGCTCGACAAGGTCGAGGAGACGCAGCGACGGCGGCTTGCGGATCGGCGCGCTGGTGCCCAACAGCGATCTCGCCTATCACCCGCAGATCGAGGCGCGCTATCCGTTGCTCGGCAGCGCGATCCTCGCCGGCGCCTCGCAGCAATTGCGCAACATGGCCTCGACCGGCGGCAATCTGCTGCAGCGGACGCGCTGCTTCTATTTCTACGACACGACCACGCCGTGCAACAAGCGCGAGCCGGGCAGCGGCTGCTCGGCGATCGAGCGGCATCAACCGCAGTCACGCGATCCTGGGCACGAGCGAGCATTGCATCGCCACGCATCCCTCCGACATGTGCGTCGCGCTCGCCGCGCTCGAGGCGCGCGCGTGCTGGCGACCGGCAAGGACGGCGAGCGCAGCATCGCGTTTGCCGATTTCCATCGCCTGCCGGGCGACACGCCGCAGCATCGACACCAATCTGCGGGCGGACGAGATCATCACCGCGATCGAGCTGCCGCCGCAAGGGCTTCGCGGCGAACTACAGCTATCTGAAGATCCGCGACCGCCTGTCCTATGCGTTCGCGCTGGTATCGGTCGCGGTCGGCGCTCGATATCGAGGGCGGCACGATCAAGGAGGCGCGCCTGGCGCTCGGCGGCGTCGCGCACAAGCCGTGGCGCGACCGCGACGCCGAAGCGCAGCTTGCGCGGGCGCGCCGGCAACGCGCGAGAACTTCATGCGCGCGGCCGAGACCGTGCTGCGAGATGCCCGCGGCTTCGGCCACAACGACTTCAAGATCGAGCTGGCGCGGCGCGGCATCGTGCGCGCGCTGACGCAGGCGGCGCGCGGCACCCCGCAGTCGCAAGCCGACAAGCGGATCAGGTGAACGGGAGAGCAGCCATGACCGCCACCAGCCATCTCGGCAAGCCGACCTCCCGCGTCGAGGGCCGCGCGAAGGTTACCGGCGCCGCGAAATACGCCGCCGAATACAACGTGCCGCGGCCTCGCGCATGGCTGTCGTGGTCTCATCCGCCATCGCCAAGGGCCGGATCAAGCGCATTCGATGCCGCGGATGCGCTTGCGGTCGACAGGCGTGCTCGACGTGTTCACGCACGAGCATCGGCCCAAGCTGCGCCTCGTCCGACGAAAGTATACAGGACGAGGTCGCGCCGGAGCGGCTCGCCGTTCCGTCCGCTCTATGACGACCAAGATTCTCTTCAGCGGCCAGCCGGTGGCGCTGGTTGTCGCGGAGGAGTTCGAGATCGCGCGCTTTGCGGCTTCGCTCGTCCGCGTCGAGTACGAGCAGGAGGCGCATGTCACCGACTTCGAAGCGCAACGCGAGCGCGCCAAGGTCTCGAAGCAGGACGGCGCCCGGCGCCACAGCGCGCGGCAACGCCGTCGAGGCGTTCGAGCAGGCGGCCGGTGCGGATCGAGGCCGAATACCGCATGCCGGTCGAGCATCACAATCCGATGGAGCCGTTCGCCGCGACGGCGGTCTGGGAGGGCGACGACCAGCATCACCGTCTACGACAAGACCCAGGGACCGCAGAACTGCCGCAACTACGTCGCCGACGTGTTCGGGATGCCGCGCGACAAGGTGCGCGTGCTGTCGCCCTTATGTCGGCGGCGGATTCGGGTCGGGGCTTGCGGCCGCAATACCAGCTGCCGCTTGCCGCGCTGGCGGCGCTGCGCGCTCGAGCGCTCGGTGCGGGTGAACGCTGACCCGCCAGCAGATGTTCACGCTCGGCTATCGCGCCGGCGAATGATCCAGGACCTGGCGCTCGGCGGCCGACGGCGACGGCAAGCTCGCCTCGTTCCGGCACGACGCCGTCGTCGATGACCTCGCAGTTCGAGGATTTCCAGCGCAACTTCGTCAACTGGTCGAGCCGGCTCTACCGCTGCGCCAACAGCGAGCTGCGCCAGCAGGCTGGTGCAAGCTCGACCTGAACACGCCCTGCCGACATGCGCGGACCGGGCGGGGCGGAGGGCGTCTATGCGATCGAATGCGCGATGGACGAGCTCGCCTATGCGGCGAAGATCGATCCGCTCGAGCTCCGCGCTGATCAACTATTCCGACCAGGACCAGATCGAGGACATGCCCTACAGCAGCAAGCAGCTGCGCGAATGCTACCGGCAGGGCGCGGAAAGGTTCGGCTGGTCCAAGCGCAATCCGCAGCCGCGCTCGATGCGCGACGGCAACGAGCTGGTCGGCTGGGGCATGGCGACCGGCATCTGGGAAGCGATGCAGATGAAGGCGAAGCGCCCGCGGCGGTGCTGACGGCCAATGGCAGCGTCGAGATCGCCAGCGCGACCGCCGACATCGGACCCGGCACCTATACGATGATGGCCCAGCTCGCCGCCGAGATGCTCGGCGTGCCGCTCGATAATGTGACGCGTGAAGCTCGGCGATTCCGCGCTGCCGGATGCGCCGGTCGAGAGGCGGATCGTTCACCACCTCATCGGTCGGCTCCGCCATTCACGCCGCCTGTCGGGCGGTGCAGGAGGAGCTTCTCGAGGCTGGCGCAGAAGATGGCGGGATCGCCGCTCGCGGGCGCCAAGCTCGACGATGTGGTGTTCGCCGAAGGCAAGATCCGGCGCAAGGACGACGGCAGCCGGGAGGTCTCGGTCGCCGACGCGATGCGGGCCGGCAAGCGCCGACCGGATCGAGAAGGAAGCCAGCGCCGAGCCGAAGGGGAGCAGCAAATACGCGCATCTACACGCATTCGGCGGTGTTCGCCGAGGTCAAGATCGATGAGCAGCTCGGCGTCATCCGGGTCACGCGCGTGGTCAACGCGGTGGCGGCCGGCCGCATCCTCAATCCGAAGATCGCGCGGCAGCCAGATTCTCGGCGCGGTGGTCGGCGGCATCGGCATGGCGCTGCACGAGGAGACCCTGACCGATCACCGCTTCGGCCGATTCATGACCCACAATCTCGCCGACTATCACGTGCCGGTGAACGCGGACGTGCATGCGATCGACGTGATCTTCGTCGACGAGAAGGACGACGAGATCAATCCGCTCGGCGTCAAGGGCGTCGGCGAGATCGGCATCGTCGGCACCGCGGCGGCGATCGCGAACGCGGTCTATCACGCCACCGGCAAGCGCGTGCGCGATCTGCCGATCACGCTCGACAAGCTGATGCGGATTGATGCGGGGGTAAGGTCTCGCTAATTTTCGCAAATGTCGCGCGTATTTCCGAGGCTCCCGTACACGAGGTGATCACTTGGCTGCATCGAGCGCGTAGAGCAGATCCTCTGGGGGCGCTCGGCCACTGCAAATAGAATGTCGGTTAAGAGGTTCGGCTTTGGTCCATCGGGGATGGCGTGTTTTCGGCCGCGGGGCTCAATCCTTTTGCCCGCGCTCGCGATACCAACGCTCCGCGCCCGGGTGGAGCGGGACGTCCATCGGCGTGCTGTCGCTCTCGCGCCCCATGTGCGAAGCGGTCCCGCCGGTTCCCTTCTCCCAAGGAATCTCCGCTTCGCGCGCGGCGAGGGCGTCGCAGATGTCGTAGGCGACCTGCTCCGGAAGCGACGCGTTCGCGTAAATCGGCCAGCCGCTGAAATCGAGCGTGTCGACATCCCGAGCCAGGCGCGGGAAGCGGGCCTTCGGAAGAGAACCTTCCGCCATCCGAGCCGCCCCATGGCATCGAACTCGGTCGGCTCAAGCGCGATCGGCGTTAGACCGGCCGCCAGCGCCTCATCGAGCCAGACCTTGATGCCCTCGTCGAACACCGCGTCGATCTCGCCGCGGCCGAGCGGCCCCAGGCGGCGAATATCGGACGGCCCGCCGCAGAGGACGAGGCGCCCGCCCCAGGATCTCGATGTCCTTAAGCGCAAAGCCGTGGAGCGCGAACGCCTGATCGATCAAGACAAGCGTCGAATGGGTGGGATCCTCGCGAACCGAGACGCGCAGCGGATATCGCTTCGCCTTGATGTCTGCGAGCGAGCGGATCCCCGTCCGCGGGTGGACCATGAACACGAAGCGGTCCCAGCTCGGATAGACCGCGACGATGCGCACGGGAAGCGGCGCGCTGAACAAACCGACCCCGCGATAGGCTTGCGTGAGCAGCGCCGAGGGATTGACGAAGGCCAGGTCGACGCCGTCGCCCTTCGCAACCTCCTCGGCGAGGAATGGCGGAGCCGGTGGCGAGCCTCAGCCAGGGCCGGAAGGCCGCGCCGGAGCCGCTGCCGATGGTGATGACCATGTCGCGATTGCCGCCATAAGGCGTCGCCGGATTGCCGGCGAGGTGCAGGCCGATCTCCCAGAGCGTCTTGGCGCGAACGAAGTTCGCGCCTTTCGGTAACGGTTCCATGTCGAGCATCTCCGTGCGGTGAAAAAGCGCGTGCACTATGCCACGCTCGACGACCCTTAAGGCTGCGCGGGTTACCGCGACGTCGCTGCTGTCATTTCGGCAGGAACGATTCGTTGATCGGCGCCACGACGGGCGTCCCGGCGGTAGGCGTCAACGCCCATCTCCGGATCAACGCCGCTTCCTCCCTTGCTCAGGCTCGGCCGCTTTTGCTGCTTGGCTCGTTTCGCGGGCCGGGCCTTACGCCTCGACCTTAGCTGGTCTCGCAGCCGTTGCGTTGCGCTTTCGTCGAGCGACATGCTGCCTCGGAGCACGACGCCGTAGAGCTTCGCGCGCCGCGCCGTCGGGAAATCAGCCCCTCCGCGGCATCCGCGGCGACGAGCGCGGCGTCCCGTTCCAGCGGATCGCCCCACCCGCCTCCGCCGCCGGTGCGCACGATCGCCTGCGAGTTGAGCGGGACCGGGATATTGGCGCCCGTAATCCGCTTGAACTGCCTTTTCGCCCGGCAGCTTGCAGCAAATTGCCGCCCGGCTCGCCGGCCGTGCCTCCCGCGATCCCCCAGGGCGGGCACTTGCTGCGCCTGCGTTCGCTCGAAATTCCACTTGCCCTCGACCAGGTTGCGCACTTGCATGTCGATGCCGAGCCCGCCGCGGTACCTGCCGGCGCCGCAGGAATCCGGCCGCAGCGCCCGGCTTTCGACCAGCACCGGGCATTTGAGCTCGATACCCTCGATCGAGCCGTTGCGCACGTCGCCCTGGCATACCGAGACGGTGCGCGGATCTCGCCGTCCTCGAACGGCCGGCCGCCCCAGCCGCCGCCCTCGATGCTCTGCACGACGAAGCGGCGCTTGGTCTTGGGGTGCAGCCCGAAGAACACGACAGATCCGCCGAGCAGGCCATGATGGCCAGCCGGAACACGGTCCGGCATCGCCTTGGCGCAGCGCCACCACGATGGTGTCCACGACGGTCGGCACGATGGCGCTCCAGCCCGACATCGGTGCCGGAAATCTGCGCCATCATGATGTTGCCTTCCGGAATGATGACCTTGAGCGCGCGGAACGAACCCTCGTTGACCGGATCGAGCGGACCCGGTGAGCGCCTTGTAGGCGACACGCGCGCCGGCATAGGTGCGCGAATTGATAGCGGCCTTGCGCTCGGCCGAGCAGCCGGACAGGTCGATCGTCATGTCGCTGCCCTTGATCGTGATCTTGACGCGGATCGGGACTTCCTCGTCGCGGATCAGGCCGTCGTCATCGATCGAAGCCTCGGCCTCGTAGATGCCGTCGGGAAGTTGCACCACCACGTTGCGGCACTTCTGCTCGGTCTCGTCGAAGATTTGCGAAATGGCGGCGAGGATCGTGTCCTGGCCGTACTTGTCGAACAGCTCGTCCATGCGGCGCGCGGCAAGGCGACAGGCGGCCATTTGCGATTTCATATCGCCGAGCGAGGACTCCGGAAACCGAATGTTGTCCTTGATCACGCGGTAGAGCGTCTCGTTGAGCTTGCCTTCCTCGTAGATCTTGAGCTGGTCGAGCTGGAGCCCTTCGAGCCAGGGATCCGCCACCGTCGCGCCGGCGCCCAAATCCGGTGCTCTGTCCGCCGACGTCGATCCAGTGCGCCCGCACCATGCAGAACATCAGCAGCTCGCCCTTGTAGAAATAGGGCATGTAGATGACGACGTTGTTGAGATGCTGTCCGGCCACCGCCTGATGATTGGTGATGACGACGTCGCCCGGCTTGAATCCGTCGCTGCCGTAGCGCTTCATGCCGTCGACGACGAGGACGCCGAGATCGGCGACGAAGTGCGAGACGCCGCCGACATTCTGCGAGATCAGCTCGCCGTTCGTGTCGAGCAGCGCGGTGCAATAGTCGCGGACCTCGTAGATCATCATGTTGTAGGAGGTGCGCTGCAGATCGGCCGCCATCTCGTTGGCGACGGCCGGCAACGCGTTGCGGAGCACCTCGAGCGTGACGGCGTCGAGCTTCATCGTCTGCCTCCGATCCCGATGATGAGCTCGCCGGACACTAGTCTTGACGGACGAACTGCGTTTGAATTCGGTAAGGTTGGGATTTGCCCCGCCGAACATATCGACAATTCCGGAGCCGCTCAATGCAGTCCAGTTTTCGGCAGATCATCAACAAGGCCGTGAAAGAAAGGCGGCTTTTGGTTGTCCCGGGCGCCCACGACGCGCTGAGCGCGCGACTGATCCAGAAGATCGGGTTCGAGACCTATTTCATCGGCGGCTTCCCGGCGGTCGGCTCGCGATACGGGGTGCCGGACATTGGCTTGAAGGGCTTTGGCGAGATCTCCGCTGCCGTGCGCGACATCATGGCGGCTTGCGACCTGCCGGTGTTCGTGGACGGCGACGACGGATATGGCGATGTCAAGAACGTGGTGCACACGGTGCAAAGCTACGAGCGCATGGGCGTGAGCGCGATCCTGATCGAGGATCAGCAATGGCCCAAGCGCTGCGGCCACATGGAAGGTAAGAAGGTGGTGCCGGTGGAACTGGCGGAGGCAAAACTCCGTGCGGCTTGCTCCGAGCGGCTTAGCGCGGAAACATGGATCCTGGCGCGCACCGACGCGCGCCAGGTCTACGATCTCGATGAGGCCATGCGCCGCAGCGAGCGCTACATCCGTGCCGGGGCCGACGGCATCTTCATCGAGGCACCGCGCAGCGTCGCAAGAGCTGGAGCGGATCGGCCGCGCCTTCGACGTGCCGCAGGTTTGCAACCCGCTGATGGGTGGCCATACGCCAATTCTGACGATGCGCGAGCTCGGCGAGCTCGGTTTCAACTGCGCCGTGCTCGGCCTCGACACGCTGATGCACGCTGCGAAGGCGATCGAGGCCGTGCTGCTCGACATGAAATCGGGCAAATTCGCGCGTCGCAACGACGGCATGGACTTCGAAGAATACAAGAAGGTCGTCGGATACGACCGATGGGAGAACTTGGAAGATCAGTTTACGCCGCCGCAGTAACGGCGCTGCTCTTTATCGTACCTGCGCTGTCGCGCGTACGCATATCGGGAATTCCTCTTTAGCCGGAACGCGACGAACAAACGCGGCCGTGACGAATATCGCTTCGTGCGTTCGGTAGGTCACGCCAACGCCGGCTCGCGCGTTTTTGTCGTCGGCAGGTCCTTGAGGCCGAAGATGCGGCGGGCGTTGTCGTAGAACAGCTTCTGCTTTTCGGCAGCCGTCAGAGTGACGTCTTCGAGCAGCTTTAGGCATGCCGCCGGATCCCAGCAAGGATAGTCGGTGCCGTACATAACGTGGTCGATGCCGTAATAGTCGATCGCGAACCTCATGCCGGCAGAGTGCGGAGACACCGTGTCCGTGTACATGCGCTTCATGTAGTCCTGGACCGGACGACGGCAGCTTGGCGGCCTTGGAATTCTTGTCCATGCGGCCGGCCTGGTAAGGCAGCGATCCGCCGGTGTGCGACATCACGATCTTAAGCTCGGGATGGCGCTCCATCACGCCGGAGAGGATGAGCCGCATGGCCGCGACACTCACCTCGATGACGCGGCCAAGGCTGAGATGCAGTGCGCCGTCATAGCCATCGAGCATGTCCTGGAAGATCACGTCCGTCGGATGCAGGAACAGCGGCAGGCCGAGCTTCTCGACGTGCGCGTAGAACGGCTCAAGCCGCTCCGCGTCGATGCGTGCATCTGCGCCGACGCTGCCGGGAAGGTTCACTCCCATCAGACCGAGCCGATTGACCGCATCGTCGACCGTTTCGATCGCCGTGCGCGTGTCCTGCAGCGGCACCGCTGCGCTGGCCCAGACCCGACCGGGATATTTCTTCTGCGCGTCCGCCATCGCCTCGTTCCACATGAGGGCGTAGTCGCGTCCCTCCTCCACCGGCATGTCGGAGAAGGCGACCGAGAACGGGCCGATCGACAGGATCACGCCAAATTGGTGGCCAAGACGTGTCCATGATACTCGAACTGCTTGTCGAGATCGAACCACTCCGCCCAGCTGTTGAGATGCTGACCACTGTCGGCGCGGCGCATGTAGTCGTAACCGCCGTGCGTGTTCACGCGGGCTTTGGGAAAACTTCCGCGCTTGCAGAGCTTTTCGAAAATCGAGCGGGGCCACCAGTGAAAATGCGAGTCAATGATGTGCATGGAAAGCTGCCCTGTTGCCTGCCAACCTGAGGACTCTAGTTAGGAGCCTCATTTCTGGTCAACGCGACGCACCCGCGTGCCATAGCGCAAATTGTCGAATTCTGTAATGATTTCAGCCAAGGCCGCGAACGCGTCGGTCAAGGAGGATGCCGTGCCTAAATTTTCCCGTGCGTTCCTTTGCTTGCTTGTCATGCTCCTGGTCGCGCCAGCACATGCCGCGGAAAAGCTCCGCGTTGGCAAGGCGGTGGCCTTCGCTTGGACGTTCACCCCGTTGGACATCGGTATCCAGACCGGCATCTTCGCCAAGCACGGCCTGGAGATAGAAGCCTCGGACGCCACCGGCGATGCCAAGCTGCAGCAGGCGTTGACGGCCGACAGCCTCGACGTGGGCATCGGCAGCGGCCCCGGCATGGCTTTCATGGCGAAGGGCGTGCCGGCGAAGGCGGTCGCTGCGATGGCAGGCGTGCCGCGGAACATGGCGGTCATGGTCGGCTACAATTCGACGGCCAAAGCCGTCGATGATCTCAAGGGTAGGAAGCTCGGCGTCACGACCGTGGGCTCCTTGACCGACTGGATCGGCAAACGCATCAACGCGCTGAAGGGCTGGGGCGCAGAGGGCATCACCACGGTCCCGATTGGGGGCATGCCGCCCGCGCGGGCGGCGATCAAGACCGGCCAGATCGACGGCTACATCGGCGCGCTCGAAACAGGCTACGCACTGGAGGAGGCCAAGGAATGGCGCGTCATCACGACGGCCACGCCGTTCGTCGACGACTTCATCACCCATGTCATCTTCGTGCGGGAGGATGTGATCGCAAAGCGTCCGGAGTCGGTGCGTGCCTTCCTCAAGGGCTGGTTCGAGACCATAGCCTTCATGAAGGCAAACAAGGACAAGACCGTCGAGATCACTTCAAAGGTGCTCAACCTCAGCCCGGCGGTTATCAGCCGCGCCTATGACGAGCAGATCGGCATCTTTCAGCACGGACGGCACCTTTGACCCAAAGGCGGTGGCGGCGCTCAAGCAATCATTCATCGAGATGGGCCTGCTGAAGAGAGATTCCCGACGACAAGGTCATGTTCACCACGCAGTTCGTGCCGGTAGAGACCGGCATGTAGCGGCAGGCACCAGCAAATCGGGTCGAGGCTACGAGGAGCGATTGTTCACGATCAGCGGGCTGGTACCGATCCAGTGACCGCCGTGGAGCAATAGTCCAATTGTCAGTACGAAGAATCCGCCCTCGATCGGCGCATCGCGTCCAGGCATGCGCGAAGAGGCTATCACCGAAAGCGGATAGCTGCCGACGCAGCCCTCGACCATCCAGAACTCGAGCGTAGCGTCCGATAACGCTTCGACGCGGGCCGCGAGTTGGCCGGAGATCGGCTTCCCCGCTTCGATCCCGCGGATTACGCCCTCGAACCAGGCATCAGCACGGGCAACCTTATGGTCCCCTGCGAATGTGCGCGTGCGCCGGAGCTAAGCGCCTTTGTAGGCGATGGATGCACGCACGGCGAAGCGATCCGCCAGTTGTATCGGCTTCGATACGCGGGTTAGCCTTCGGTCGGTGGCTAGATTGGGCGCGACGGCGATATGGCCTCCTCGGCGCCGGCAAGACGCGCATGCCTTTCAATCAGTCCGGCCAGCGTTCCCGCGTCGGAGGTCGTCGCCGTGTTCACCTGATCAAGCGCTGCGACAGCAATTGCATCGCTGCGCATCAGGATCTGCTGTTCGGCGGGATCGATGTCGCGACGGACCATTGCGAACTGAGCGCTTCCGTCGACCAATCGGATCGTCGGCGCGGCAGCCCCAAGATCGTCGGAGAGCTCCGCCGGCAGGGCATCAAGTTCCAGGACACCGAGCCCGCTTGACCGAAGCGTCCTTGGCCAGCCGTTCGCCCAGCAGCGTCCCCGGCCGCGGGTGTGCTGACGACATCGCTGACCGGATTGGTCGCGCGGATCCAGTCGGCCACCCGGTTCGACAACGCGGTGGCGAACGCCAGCCGACCGGTCATCGGCACGAGCAGCAATCCTTCCGACCAGTACGGGGTGAAGCCGGTCAGCCAGGTCACCGCGCTCGGCCGCACGAGATTGGTGTAGATGATGAAGGCGTCGAGGCCGGCGCTCTTCATCCCGGCGCGCAGTCGCGGCGATGCTGCGCATCGAGCGCCGTCGAGCGGCAGCTCCTGCGGGTTCCATTCCATCAAGCCGCGGCGCACGATTCGACCCGATCAGCCCGGAACGCTGAAAAGCTCGCGCGGGGTTTTAGTCAGGACCTCGCACCCGTCTCGAGTGACGATGACTGCGTCGCCGAGGACGAATAGCCCACCGCAGGGTGGTAGGTGTTAGGATGCACGATCAGCGTCATGCCCGCATCGATCCGCGTCGTGACGTCTTCCAGCAGATGCGGCTTGCTGTCGGCAAACAGTCCCATGCCGTGCCCCCGCACGCGCGTGTATTTGTTGGTCGTGTATTCACCCAGTCCGTGTTTGCGGAAGACATCATTCTCTGCGCGGGCGATATCCGCGGCAACGATGCCGTCGCGCACAACGGCGATCCTCCGCTTCCATCGACTCGCGAAAGAGCGCGTGAGCGCTGCGCTGCTCTGCGCTGGGTTCGCCGACGACCAGTGTGCGGCAGATCTGAGCATAATAGCCGTCAACGCAGGGCGTCAGTTCGGTTGTGACCAGATCTCCACGCTTGAGCCGCCTTGCCGCCCGGCGGCGTCATGCCGCGCACCTCGACGCCGCCGACGCCGATGATCTGGAAATTGTCATCGACGCCGTTGGCGCGGAAGAAGGCTTCCGATTCAGCGATCAGTTCGTAGTCCGCCCGGCCGGAGCGCGCAGCGTTCATGAAGACCCGATAGCCTTCGTCGGCAAGCCTTGCCGCGCGGCGGATGGCGGCGATCTCGGACTCCATCTTGCCCATCAGCAGGCGATCAGCGAGGGCGGTCTGGTCGCTGATATTGCGCTCGCTTGGCGCGGGCGGCGATCCGGCGCGGGAGAAGGCGTTGCGGCGCGGCCCCGATCCGATGATTGCGCAACCGGTCCAGTACGGCATCGACCTCGGCGATCAGATCGGTTGCGTGGATCACTTCGGCGGTGGGGCAATCCAATTCAGCACGGTCAACCTCGAGCGGGCTGTCGAGGTAGAGGGTGATATGGCCGTCGTTGCGAACGAGTGCCAGCGCCTGTCCTTCGATTATACCGAAGTCCGTGGCGTAACGCAGATAATCGCACTGCCAGGCATTGCCATAGACGAGCAGCATATCGAGGCCGGCTTCCGCCATCGCCCCGATGAGACGTGCCCTGCGATCGTCTCCGATCATGATCCATTCCGTTGCAGAAGTTTCGCAAACGGCATCGGCTCGTCGGATATTTCGAGCGCAAGGGCTCGCCGGATGCGCAACATCTGTTCCCAGCCTCTAAGTCACAAGTTTCGCGGTGGCCTGGCGATCGGCGGATACTAGAGCATTTTTCGGTCTTGATGATTCTTCTCAAAGGCGGACATCACCTCCAGAGAGGGGACTGGCTGGCTGGGGACGCGGTGCGCTACGAACCAGTCTCCTCCTCCATTTCCCCTCTTGCTGAGGGAATTTATCAGGGAAGAGCTTTGCGGGTTCGGGCGCTTCGCAACGTCTTAATGCCCGGTAGATTAACGGTGAGATTCAAAGGCTTCTAGCGGAAATTCCCTGCCAAACGAACAGGAAATTTCTAGGCACGTATCGCAGATATTCACGCCAGTCCGAGAGTCATCTGAGGATCCCGGGATACAATGACGAACTGCGTGGCCGGACTAACGCGGAGGAGCCCAAGATGATGAGAGCCCTGCTTGCGGCATCGCTGTGCGCCGGATGGGCGCTGCACGGCATCGAGCACCGCGCACGCCCAATGCAGCTATCCCAACCGGCCGATCAGGATGGTCGTGCCGTTCCCGGCCGGCGGGCCGACCGACGGCATGGCGCGCATCATCTCGGACCGGCTCGGCGCAGTCCTCGGCCAGAACATCGTGGTGGAGAACCGCGGCGGCGGCGCCGGCGGCAGCATCGGCGCCAAGTTCGTCGCGACCTCCGATCCCGACGGCTACACCATCCTGATCACGCCGGGCGGCTCGTTGACCACCGGCCCGGCCGTGCACAGCAACATCGGCTACGATCCGGTCAAGGCGTTCGTGCCGGTCGGCCAGCTCATCGACACGCCGCAGGTCATGGTCGTTCACCGAGACCTGCCGGTAAAGACGCTGGCCGAGCTCGTGGCCTACGCCAAGGCCAATCCGGGCAAGATCAGCTGGGGCTCGCAGGGCTTCGGCACCGCGCCGCATCTGCTCGCCGAACTGTTCAAGCTCGACGCCGGCGTCAACATCGTGCATGTGCCCTATCGCGGCACGGCGCCGATGCTCGCTGCCATCGTGGCGGGCGAGGTCCAGATGGTCGCCGACCCGATGACCACCGTGCTGCCGCACATTCAATCCGGGAAACTGCGCCCGCTGGCGATCACCAGCGCCACACGCAGCCCGAAGTTGCCGGACGTCCCGACCGTGATCGAGGCCGGCTATCCCAAGCTGCAAGCGCCATTCTGGCTCGGCGTGGTGGCGCCGGCCGGGACGCCGCCCGACATCATCGACAAGCTCAATGCCGCGTTCCGCGAAAGCCTCGCCCGGCCGGAAACGCGCGCGCGGCTCGACACGCTCGGCGCCGAGATCAAGATCGGCACGCCAGCCGAATTCGAAAAGCTGCTCGCCGACGAGCTGGCGAAGTGGACCGCCGTCGTAAAGGCCGCCAACATCAAAGTGGAATGAGGTTTCGAGGGCCTCCCGCCCGGCGTATGTCGAAAACCTGTCCTGCCCGAAACCTCTATCCGGTGTAGAGTCGCAGCGTCCGCATCAGTATGAGATTTCATCGCCATGTTCCGTCGTGACACGCCTGCTGAAGCCGAGTTCCGCATGGACGTACGGACATGGCTGGAGGCCAATCTTCCGGTCGCGCTTCGCGGGCGCACGGCACGCCCGCCGCCGGTGGAACTGATGCCCTGGTATCACACGCTCTCGCGCAAAGGCTGGATCGCGCCGCATTGGCCCAAGCAACATGGCGGCATGGGTGCCACCCTCAACGAACAGATCATCATGACGGAGGAGCTGGCGCGCATTGGCGCGCCGCAGCTGCCGGCGCAAGGCCTCAATCACATCGGCCCGATCCTGATGGAGTTCGGGACCGACGCACAGAAGGCGCAACATCTGCCGCCCATCATTGCGGGTACTGTGATCTGGGCGCAGGGCTATTCCGAGCCGGGCGCAGGCTCCGACCTTGCCAGCCTTTCGACCCGCGCAACGCTGGAGGGCAATCATTTCGTGGTGCGAGGGCAAAAGATCTGGACCACCTGGGCGCATCATTCGGACTGGATGTTCGCGCTGGTGCGCACCGATCCGCAAGCGCAGCCGCGGCAGGCCGGCATCAGCTTCCTGCTGCTCGATTTGCACAGCCCGGGCATCAGGATCAGGCCGATCAAGACGATCGCGGGCGACGATGAATTCAGCGAGGTGTTCTTCGACGATGTCGATCGTGCCGGCCGAAAACCTGGTCGGAAAACTGCATGATGGCTGGCGCATCGCCAATGCGTTGCTGGGACATGAGCGCTTGGCGACCTCGAACCCGCAATTCGCATTGATGGCGCTCGAGCGCATCAAGACGATGGCGCGCGCTTCCGGGATCATGGCGGACCCGGCGTTTCAGGAACGGCTCGCGGCAGCCAGTATCGATGTCACGCGCGCTGTCGGCGCTGTTCAGTCATGCGGTGGAGCTCACCAATCAGGGGCAAAGCCTCGGCCCGGAATCGTCGATGATCAAGATTTTCGGATCCGAGCTTCTTCAGGCGCTCAACGACCTGTTGATCGAGGCGGCCGGCGGCCACGCGCCGACCGACAGGCCGATCGCGACCAATTTCGGCGAGGTGGATGTCGCCGCGCCGTTCCTTCAGTCGCGGCGCGTGACGATCTATGGCGGCTCATCGGAAATCCAGCGCAACGTCCTCGCCCGCCGCGTGCTGAACCTTCCAAGCTGACGGACAGCGCATAGACGGTCATGGATCTGCATCTGACATCGGAGCAGACTCTGTTGCGCGACAGCGCCGCCAAGTTCGTCGCGGCGGCGGGACCGAAGGTGGCGCGCGGATTTCGCGAGCAGGATCCGAGCTTCGCGCCGGCACGTCTGCGGCAGGCGGGCGACCTCGGCTGGCTTGGCATCCTCGTTCCGTGTTCTGCGAACGGCCTCGGTCTCGGCCTCACCGAGCTCGCGCTGGTGCTTGAGCAGGCCGGGCGCGGGCTCGTCTGCGAGCCGATCGGGCTGGCGGCGATCTCGGCTGCCGCCCTGGCGCAGGGCACGCGCCGCATCCGATGCTGGAACGGGTAATGGCAGGCGAGGCGCTGGTCGTTCCGGCGCTGCAGGAGAGCGTCTATGGCGACGACCCGCTTGCACCGCGCACGCAGGTGGCGGGGAGAACGGAACGCTCCGTTTGACCGGGCAGAAGATGTTTGTTTGCGCCGACGGCGCCGACGGCTTTCTCGTCAGCGCCAGCGGGCGCGATGGGCCGACGCTGTGCTATGTGGCGCGCAATGCGCCCGGCTGCATGCTGGCGACGACGCAGACGGTGGAGGGCCGCAAGCTTTCAACGCTCAGCCTCACAGATGCGCCGGCCGACTTTGTTCCATCGCGTCAGTCATCGCGGAATGCGGTGGATGCGCTCCACAATCTCGCGCTGATGGCGCTGTCCTGCCGAACTGCTTGGCGTGATGGAGAAAGCGCAAGAGATCACATTCGACTATCTGCGCATCCGCAAGCAGTTCGGAAAGCTGATCGGCAGCTTCCAGGCGCTGCAGCACCAGGCGGTCAACATCTATATTCGGACCGAGGCGACCCGGTCGCTGGTGTTTCAGGTCGCGGCCAACAACGATCCCTATCGCATCGATCCCGCGCTGGCCGTCGCCGTGAAGGCCAAGGCGTCGGAAGACGCGCTGTTCGTCACCAAGGCCTGCATCCAGCTTCACGGCGCGATCGGATTCACCGATGAGCACGACATCGGCCTCTATCTCAAGCGGGCGATGCTGCTGTCGTCGCTGTTCGGGAATGCGGCGGCGCAGCGCCGCCGCTATGTCGCAATCGCTGGCCTAACTGCGTAGTGCGAGCGCTACCATGCCCCGTTGAACCAGGAGCCATTCATGAGTGAAGAGCAAACGGTCACCTACGAGCTGGAGGGCGAGATCGCCCTGGTCGGCCTCAACCGCCCGGACAAGCGCAACTGCTTCAACCCGACGGTGATGAAGCAGTTGCGCGAGGCCATCGATCGCGCCGGCGAGGAGGCGAAGTGCGGCATCATCTTCGGCCATGGCGACAACTTCTGCGCCGGGCTCGACCTGCGCTGGGCGGCGGAGAACTGGAAGACCGGCCGCTCGGAGCGGCTGCCGTTTCCGTTCAATCGCAACACCTATTTCGAAGCGATGGCGCGCGGCAACATTCCCTTCATCGCGGCGCTGCACGGCGCGACGCTGGGCGGCGGACTCGAGACCGCCGCCGCCGCGCACATCCGTGTCGCGGACGAAACGACGTTCTTCGCCTTGCCGGAGGGAACGCGCGGCATTTTCATCGGCGGCGGCGGCTCGGTTCGCGTGGCGCGGCTGCTCGGCTTTGCCCGCATGCAGGACATGATGCTGACCGGCCGGGTGCTCAAGGCCGACGAGGCCGAGCGCTACGGCATCGTGCAGTATGTCGTGCCGAAGGGGCAGGCGATGGCCAAGGCGAAAGAGCTGGCCCTGAAAATCTGCAAGAACGCGCCCTTGTCGAACTTTGCGATCACCAACAGCCTGCCGCGCATCCAGGACATGTCCTACGACGACGGCTTGTTCTTCGAACGCATGGTGGCGGAATACACCCGCAGCCCCGAGTCGATCGAGCGGCTGCATCAGTTCCTCGACAAGACCGCGCCGCGGGTGCGGCCGGACTAGAGCAATCTCAGAGTCGCGTGACCCACAAGAAGCGGAGCATTCAAGAATTCAACGGGAGTGAACGATGAGTCTGCGTGACAACGCCATCGTGGCTTACGCCGAAACCAAGGTGATGGAGAAAAGCGACCGCAACGTCTGGGTACTGTCCGGCGAGATTCTCGAGGAGCTGCTCGACAAGACCGGCATCGACAAAGACGAGATCGACGGCTTGGTGATGGCGGGACTGACCGGCACCGGCGCCGCCAATCCGTTCTGGGCGCAAACCACGGCCGACGTGCTGGGCCTCGAGGTTGGCTTCTGCGAGCAGGTCCACACCGGCGGCTGTTCGGCGGCAGGCTGCGTCGCCGCGCGCGGCTGCCGCGATCGATTACGGGATGTGCGATGTCGCGTTCCTGCTGTTTGCCGACACCCACGTGCTGGAGGACCGAACCGACCACAGCCACTCCTACCGGCGCGAGTGGACCGACCCCTACGGCCTGATGGGACCGCCCGGCGCGTTCGGCCTGCTCAGCCGCGCCTACGAGGCGAAATACGGCCTCGACTACCGGATGCTGGGCAAGCTCGCGGTGACGCAGCGCAACCACGCGCTCTTGAACGAGAACGCCTGCGAGAAGCTGCGCGTGCCGATCACCATCGACGATTACATGAACTCGCGCATGATCGCCGATCCGATCCGGCTGTTGGACTGCGTCATGCGGACCGACGGCGCGGCGGGCTTGCTCATGATGAGCCGCAAGCGCGCAAAGGAGAAAGGGCTTACCAAGTGCATCATCCCGATCGGCTATGCCGAGCGGACCAACTTCAAGGGCGGCGAGAACCTGGTCGATGTGACCAAGAGCGGCCACGAAATCTGCGGCAAGAAGGCGCTCGGCGCGGCTGCGATCGGCATCAAGGACGTTGCCTCGTTCCATCCCTACGATGACTTCATCATCGCGATCATGCTGCAGTTCGAGGCCTTCGGCTTCTGCAAAGCGGGCGAAGGCGTGCCGTTCATCCGCGATCACGATTTCTCCTACAACGGCGATCTGCCGCTCAACACCGGTGGCGGCCAGATTTCGGCAGGCCAGGCGGCCTGCTCGTCGCACAACCTGGTCGAGGCGGTGCGGCAACTGCGCGGCGAGGGCGGCAAACGTCAGGTCAAAGACACCAGGAATGCGCTGGTGACCGGCATCGGCTGGATCAACTACGGACGCAACTGGGGCTCGAGCGCGGCCTTGGTTCTGGTCCCGGAATGAGTCGAGGCGATCATGACCAAAGCATTGAACGACACGCTGGGCGTCAAGCGCACCATCAAGCACTTCGACTTTTCTGAGCCGTACTGGGAGGCGACGAAGCAGAAGAAGCTCGTCATCCAGTATTGCAAGGCGACCGGCAAGTACCAGCACTTCCCGCGTCCGGTGAGCATCTTCACCGGCCGGCGGCGCGACATCGAATGGCGCGAGGTGTCCGGCAAGGGCGTGGTGTTCTCCTACACCATCACCGAGCGCGGCACGCCTGCCTTCCGTGGTGCCGAGCCCTACGCCGTGGTGAGCGTGACGCTCGACGTTGGCGTCAACTTCATCGCCAACATCGTCAACTGTAACGCCGAGGAGCTGAAGGTCGGCATGAAGGTGAAGCCGTATTGGCATCCGCTCGACGACGGCACGCATCTGCTGATGTTCCAGCCGGACAAGGACGCGACATGACCGGTCCGGAAGCCGCGCGCGGGCCCCAGGCCGTCGCCAAGTTCCTGCGACCGCGATCGGTGGCGATCGTCGGAATGTCGGCGCGCGCCGGGCAGCGCCGGCCAGGTCATCCTGCAATCGCTCAAGCTCAACAACTTCAAGGGCGACATCCATCTGGTCGGCCGCAGCACCGAACCGATCGACGGCCGGCCTGTGCTCAAGAGCCCGGACGAACTGCCCGAGGGCGTGGACCTCGCCGTCTTCACGCTGCCGGCTGCCGGCGTGCGCGAGGCGATCGAGGCCTGTGCGCGCCGCAAGGTCGGCTCGGCGATGATATTCGCCGCCGGCTTTGCCGAGGTCGGCGATCAGACGACACAGGACGCCGTCACCGCCACCGCGCGGGCGGCCGGACTTGCGGTCGTCGGACCCAATTGCCTCGGCATGACCAACAACGTCGACGGCATGATGGCTGCACATGCTGTTCGCGCGCGAGGCGCGGCGCAAGGCGTCGAAGGACGGCGTTGCCTTCGTCGGCCAGAGCGGCGGCCTGCTCGGCCACTTCCAGCGCGCCGCCGACGGCCGCGGCCTTCCGCTCAGCTACGTGATCTCGACCGGCAACGAGGCCGGCCTCGAAGGCACCGATTTCATCGAGTTCCTCGCCGACGACCGCTCCACCCGCGTGATCGCGCTCTACTGCGAGCAGATCCGCCGGCCGGCGGAATTCCTCGCCGCCTGTCGCCGCGCACGCGCCGGCCGGCAAACCGGATCGTGCTGATGCAGGCGGGCCGCGGCGCGAAGGCGCGCAAGGCCGCGCTGTCGCACACCGGCGCGCTGATCGGCGATTTCGCCACGATGCGCACGCAAGTCGAGGATGCCGGCGCCATCGTCGTCTACCACCATGGACGAGATGATGGATCTCGTCCAGATCCTGGTGCGCTATCCCGAACCGCCTGCGAAGGGGCCCGGCATTCTCACCGCCTCGGGCGCGTATGTCGGACTGACCAACGATTTCGCCGAGGAGCTCGGCCTCGAGCTTCCCGAGCTCGAGCCGGCCACGCTGAAGAGGGTCGACGAGGTACTGCCTGCCGTACGGCAACTACGGCAATCCGCTCGACGTCACCGCCGGGTTTGCGCCGGACGCCGCTGTCCGTGGCGGTCAAGGCGCTGCTCGACGATCCGAACACCGGCATGCTGTTCATCTCGTTTCCCGATCAACGCCGCTCGCCCGGTGCGAGAGCTTCAACAAGGGAATGGTCGGATCGACCAAGCCCAAGGTGATGGTCGCGCTCGGCGACACCTGGCCGCTCGGCCCCGACGTCATGGAAGCCGTGCGCGAGAGCCCGGCTGTGTTCTCGCGATCGTCGGATCGCATGATGCGCGCCATCGCGCTCTATACACGCTATGGCCGCTTGCTCGCCCGTCCGCATGGCGACCATGCCGCCCGAGCCGATCAAGGGGCTGCCCAAGCTCGGCAAGGGCGCGCAGCCCGAATGGCTGGGCAAGAAGGTTCTCGCGGCCGCTGGCATTCGGGTGCCCGACGGCGAACTTGCCCGCACGGCCGACGAAGCGATCACGGTGGCCAAGCGCATCGGCTATCCGGTGGTGCTGAAGGCGCAGGCTGCGGCGCTGTCGCACAAGACCGAAGCGGGCGGCGTCATCTTGAATCTTGCCGATGAAAGCGCGCTGCGCGCCGCCTGGGACACATTGGTCGAAAACGTCAAAGCGCGCTGCGCCCGACATCACGCTCGATGGCGCCCTCGTCGAAAAGATGTCGCCGAAGGGGATTGAACTGATGGTGGGTGCCAAGCGCGATCCCGGCTGGGGTACGGTGTTGCTGCTCGGCCTAGGCGGCATCTGGGTCGAGGCGCTGGGCGACGTGCAAGCTTTTGCCGGTCGATGCGGACGAAAGCGCAGATCGTCGAGGCGTTGCACAAGCTGCGCACGGCCAAGCTGCTCACCGGTTTCCGCGGCGCGCCGCCAGCGGACATCGACGGCGGTCGCGCGAGGTGGTCATGGCCATTGGTCGGCTGATGCAGACCGTTCCCGAGCTGACTGAGATCGACGTCAATCCGCTGATGGTGCACGCCAAGGGACAAGGGGCGACCGCATTGGATGCGCTGATCGTTGCTTGAGCGAATTGCGCAACGTGGCTCGCGCCATGAGCCTTCAAGATTGGAGGCTGAATCACCGCGGTCCTTCTCGGAACGTGCCTTTCCGCGCACCTGAATTCGACACCGCGCCGGCTTGGGGAATCATCCTGCCAGCTAAGGCGCCTGCGCCCATCGTCGCGAGCTCGAAACATGGTTTGCCAGATGATGAAGATGGACGCCGCCCGACTTGTTATGAGCAAGGCTGCACATGCGGCTCGGTTCGCGGACGCGTGGACAGATGCTGGTGGGCGGCACTGATTTCCCAGGAGGAAAAGGATGCGAGGGCACGATGACCAAGCAACTATTGGATCGAGTGGCCATAGTCACTGGCGCAAGCAATGGTATCGGACGTGGAATTGCGGAAGCATTGGCGGCCGCCGGTGCAAAAACTGCTTTGGCGGCGCGCCGAACTGAGATGCTCGTGGAAGTAGCGTCCGGAATTCGTAGTGCGGGCGGCACCGCCCTGCCGGTGACGACCGACGTTACGCGCGAAGACCAAGTCGCCCAGCTATTCAGGAAGACATGCGAAACCTATGGTCGCGTCGACGTCCTCGTGAACAATGCCGGAGTCCCGACCCATGTGCCCATCGAAGACATCACGCTGAGATATTGGCAGGAGGTTCTGGACGTGAACCTCCACGGCGGCATTCCCTATGCAGCCGCGAGGCCATCAAGATCATGAAGAGTCAGACTCCGCAGGGCGGGCGTATCATCAATATTGGTAGTGTCTCGGCAAAAACGCCACGAGCGGATCTCCTGCCGTACACGGCAACCAAATTTGCCCTTCAAGGCATGACGCACCAATTGACCATGGACGGCCGCAAGTACGGTGTCGTTGCCTCGATTTTGCATCCGGGCGCAACCCTGAGCAGCTTTCGACCCGGCGCGGCCGGACAAAGCTGGGCCGGGTGCCACACCTGACGACTACGTGATGGCCGCTGAGGATGTGGCGAAGATCGTCGTGCTTATGTGCAGCTTGCCACCGGAGGTGAACCTGTATGAGGCGACAATTCTGCCGAATCACATGCGCTCATTCATCGGGCGTGGTTAAGTGATGTGTTGCCGCATGCGCTGGCCACGCGGCAGCAACAGGCATAACGCTATGAGCGATGATCTCAAATTCCAGCTGCGCCTGACCTTGAGCGACGAATTCGCGCAAGTGGCGCGGAACGATCCGGAAGATCTCGTCGATTTCATAAATTGCGCTTACAAGGCTGCTCGCCCAAGATCTTTTCCCTCGGATAGCTACCGCTTAGCAGATGGAAGATCTGGTCGTGTCACAAGCTGCCATTGCGGCAGCTTAGCCGGCCACGACGCATGCTGCAGGCAGAGGTGAAGCCGATCGGGCGCCGCCAAAGGCGGATCTGTTGTCGGCTCGATCTGTCCACCGTGCGCTTCGATGATAGATCGGGAAATGCGTAGGTCCATGCCCAAGCACACAGAGACTCGACCTGTATCGGGGTTTGACGGCGTCCGCTAAGTGATAGAAAATGCTACAGCGCCATGCAGCGAAACTGGCGGAGTTTGTAAGTAAATCCGCGCTAACGTGACAACGCCGTTGATGAACGTCACCGTGAACAAGCTGTCCGAGGCTGGCGCGGCCGAGATTTTAGGTCTCGACTGTTCTCAGCCGCTCGACGCGGAGACGCTGAGCGCGCTCAAGCGGACGATGCTGGAATACCCGGTCATCGCTATCCGCGCCCAGACTCTGACGCCGAAGCAGCAAGCGACATTCTCCCGTCAGCTCGGACCGCTCGAATCCCAGGACCGCACCACCTATACGCATCCGGATGATCCCGACATCCTGATCCTGTCGAATGAGATACGGCCCGACGGCACGGCCGTCGGCATCGTGGATGCCGGCGACTTCTGGCATTCGGACTCCTCGCATCACGAAGAGCCCTGCAACCGCACCGTGCTCTATGCCGTGCGCAATCCGAGCCGGGGCGGCGACACCGAATTCTGCAACATGTACCAAGTCTACGACGCGCTCCCGCCGGACCTCAGGCAGGAGGTCGAGGGTCGCTACGGCATCCATCACATCAGCAAGATCAGAATCCGCGCGTCACTATTTCCGCCGCTCGCACCGATGCCAAGGATTACTACAAGCAGCACGAGAAGATGACGAAAGAGGTGCTCCAGCCGATCGTGCGCACCCATCCGGAGACTGGTCGCCAGGCGCTTTACATCTCGCCGCGCTTCACCATCGGCATTGCAGACATGCCGGATTCAGAAGCGCAGCCGTTGCTCGACAAGCTCTTCGCCGTCATGATGGACGAGCGATTCCATTACCGGCATAAGTGGCAGGATCAGGATCTGGTGATCTGGGATAATCGCTGTCTCAATCATCAGGCCTGCGGAGGCTACAGCCTGCCGGATATTCGCCGCATGCACCGCACTACAATTCGCGGCGACCGGCCGTTCTATCGTCCGGCGCAAGCATTGGGATGATGAGAACGCACGTCATTCAATATCGGCTTCGAACGGCGGGGGCGCTCGCTGCCGCGATGTTGGCATGCGCGCCGCGAGTCGCCTCTGCCCAGCCGGCCGACCAGTTCTTCAAGGGTAAGGTCATCAACCTCTATATCGGCTTTGCAGCCGGCGGCAGCTGCGACTATTACGCCCGTCTCGTTGCCCGTTTCATCGGCAAGAACATTCCCGGCAATCCGACCGTAGTGGCGCAGACCATGGCCGGGCGCCGGCAGCTTCCAGGCTGCCAACTTTCTGTTTGCGGCGGCGCCGAGGGATGGCACCGCCATGGGGATTATTACCCAGACATTGGCGATCGAGGACGCTTTGCATTCGCCCGGCGGTTCATTACAAGGCGAGCGAGTTCACCTGGATCGGACGCGCGACCGCAATTCTCGAAGTGGCATTGACCGGGCAAACCGCGAAGGCGAAAACCATCGACGACGCCAGGCGATACGAGACGCCGGTGGCCGGCACCGGCGCCGGCTCGCCGTCGGAGGGTTATCCGAAACTGCTCAATGCGCTGGCCGGCACTCGGTTCAAGGTCATCTCCGGCTACAGCAGCTCTCCCCAGAGCATGTTGGCGATGGAGCGGGGCGAGGTGGATGGCGCATTCACCTCATGGAACACTTTGAAAAGGACGAAGCAGGACTGGCTGCGGGATCATCAGATCAATGTTCTGTACCAATGCGCGCTTGAACGGCATCCGCGATCTGCCGGACGTTCCAACCAACGTGGAACTCGGCAAGACACCCGAAGCCAGGCAAATCTTGGCGTTCTACACCAGCAGTGCCGCGGTCGGTCGTTCGATCGTGGCGCCGCCCGGCATGCCGGCGGATCGGGTGAAGGTGTTGCGCACGGCATTCGATGCCATGGTCAAGGACCCAGAATTTCTCGCCGAGATTGAGAGGGCCCAGCAGGAGTTCCAGCCGGCCTCGGGCGAAGAGTTGCAAAAGCTCATCCAGGATACGGCCAGCGTACCCGCTGAAATCGTCGAGCGGACCGGCAGCCATTCTTCGCTCCAAGTGATATTGAATGATGACGCCCGCGCCTGGTAGTTCTGCCTCAGGTCTGCCACGCGCATCGCTCGCAGCCTTGGCCATTTCGGGATCAAGCATCTCGTCCATGGGCAAAATTTCCTTTGTGTCGCGCAGTGCGTCTAAGCAATTGCGCTAGTTTGGGCGTAGGCCCGCGGCTCACCCGCTTGATCTAGCGATCGGGCCTCCCTCAAGCATCGGCGGGACACACATCCCTGAGGGGGACGGCTAGGAAGAAGCGGGCACCAGCACCTGTCGAATGAGGCACATTCCACGATCGACGTTCGGCCACATCAGCGCGAAAACACGGAAAGCAGCCCTCGTCTTGTCTGCCTGAGATGCGAGCGGACGCGCGCGTGTTCAGGGCGTCAGCGTGCTGTGCTTCGGCCTCGATCGGTGCGAGCAAAGTCTTGCGCCTAAAGCGCAAAGGCCGCACGGGCTTTAAGCCGAGCGGCCTTAGAGACGAACTGCCGGGCCTACCAGTTCCGTCCGTCGAATACTCAACGCAGGTGACCTTGCTCCCCAACTTGCCCTCGTTTATAAGGAGAGTCTGTTCCGGTTATGCCCTGGTGTGGGGCGTGCTGCGAACTCAATCGGTGTAAGCCCGTTAAGGCTCGAGTGCGGTCGGTTGGTGTTGTAGTCGATCCTCCATTCTTCGATGATCTCGCGTGCCTCCTTGATGTTGGTGAACAGGTGCTCGTTGAGGCACTCGTCACGCAGTCGGCCGTTGAAGCTCTCCACGAAGCCATTCTGCATCGGTTTGCCGGGCGCAATGTAGTGCCATTCGACATCACGCTCCTGCTGCCAGGCCAGGATGGCGTTCGAGGTCAGCTCGGTGCCGTTGTCGCTGACGACCATTCCGGGGTAGCCCCGCAGTTCGGCGATACGATCCAGCTCACGTGCGACCCGCAGACCGGTGAGCGAGGTGTCGACCACCAGGGTCAGGCATTCTCGGGTGAAGTCATCGACCAGCGTGAGGATGCGGAAGCGCCGTCCGCTCACCAGCGTGTCCGCCACGAAGTCGAGCGACCAACGCAAATTGCGGTCCTGGGGAACCGCCATCGGCGCCCGTGTACCGAGAGCCCGTTTGCGGCCACCGCGCTTGCGCACCATCAGCCTCTCTTCCTTGTAGAGCCGGTAGAGCTTCTTGCGATTGAGCTTGATGCCTTGGCGTTCCAACATCAGACCAAGACGACGATAGCCGAACCGCCGCCGTTGGGACGCCAGCTCTCGCAGTTGCCTGCGAAGCCCTTCATCGAGAGGCCGCTTTGACGCATATCGATACGTCTTCGGATGCAGACCGACGAGCCCACAGGCTCGCCGCTGCGAGTAGCCCTTCTCCCGGACCGCCCAGGTCACAGCTCGTTTCCGCAAGCTGGGCGTCAGAAGTTTTTCCGAGCATCTCCTTCAACGTCGATGCGTCGAGCATCGACTCCGCCAGCAGCTTCTTCAGCCTGCGGTTCTCGTCCTCAAGGGCCTTTAGCTTACGGGCGTCGGAGATCTCCATCCCGCCATATCGGGATCGCCACTTGTAGAACGTCGCGTCGCTAACACCGTACTTCCGGCACAGCTCGTTAGCTGACAGTCCGGCTGCATGCTCCTTCAGCGCCTTGATAATCTGCTCGTCGGTAAATCTGCTCTTGCGCATGTCCGTCTCCCGTAGGAACGGACTCTACCCAAAATCGAGGGCGCTTAAGGGGAGCAGGGTCAACCCCAAGCCAAAGAAACGTACGAGAAAATGAGTGTCGCCTCGACTGAAGCGGCCGACCTCATCCAAAACAGTTATTTGACTGCGGTTAAGGGTGTGCAGGACTACAACAATAAGTTCTTCGAATTCGCTCACGAGAACACCAATGCCGCCTTCGATTTTATCCAGAAGATGTCCGGCGTGAGGTCGCCTTCCGCATTCGTAGAACTTTCGACCGAACATGCACGCAAGCAGCTCGAGTCGCTGACCGAACAGGCAAAGGAACTTGCCACGCTAGCCCAGAAGGCAACGCTTGCCACCGCGGAGCCGCTCAAGACGGCCTCGAAGCCGTTAGTCCGTTAAAGCTTGCCGAGGATGAGCCTTGCGGCAGCGCAGATCGCGATCTCCGCCGCGCGGGAGTGGAGACTCGGGGCGTCGCAGACGCCCTACTGGTTCGCTCCGGCGAGGCTTTCTGTTGCCAGCCCGCCGCCTTTGCAATCACCGACATGGGCAGAAGTGGGTGCGCAACACTCCAACCCGATAGAGGTTCGTCCGTTGTTGTTACGAGCGATCCGCCGAGAGGTAGCCACCATGTACGCGCAGGAATGCCTGAAGCGAACCGCCGAGTGCGCCCGCTTGGCTGAAGCCACAAACGATCCCAGGCTGAGGGAGTATTTGACCAAGCTCGCCTTGTCTTGGATGCAATCAACCACCACGGCTGAGCGGAATGAACGCGTGCCCGCAGACGGTCCCCAGCGGCGACGGCTCAAGACAGTTCACGACCTTCTTTGCTAGCAACGTTGTTCAACGTTAGAGAGCGGCCGCCGCCTTAGTTTGGCGGAAACGGCTTCACCGCACTCACAGTTCCGGATGCTATATGACGCCACACCCCATGGCGCGCGGGCAGATGGAACATTTTGTTTAGCGAACCGTTTTCATACGCCAGACGTAGAACTGAGCAACCCAGAATGCCAGGAGTTGTGGCCATGAGTGAGACGCCGCTAGCAAATATGTATATATATTCCGGGCGATTCTGCCGGAAGCATTCTCTTGCGTGACTGGGGCTTCGAGGCTATCGACGCCCGCGACTGTGCGATTGGGATGTTTACGAGCCAGCGGGAAGCGGCAGCAGCGCTGCGAGGTTGAGGTTGATATGAAGTCCGCAACTGTTGCTCAAACGGTGCCAAGCAAGCCGGTTTTCGCGAAGGCGTAGGCGATCTCTTCCAAATGCAGAGCCAACGTTGTTGGCGGCTAGGCGTTGTTCGCGTTTTGAAAGTATCATGCGCGGCAAGTTCGCTACTCCTCGTCGGGGCCTGCCGTAATATGATGCCGCCTTACGTCGCCGGGCCTCATCCCTGGGCCGACAAATTCGTTCCCCGACACCTCAGCGACGGCTTCGGCCAGTTCCCCTTCGTTTACGGGGACCCTCTTGCGAACCAATTCGATGGCTCCTTCCTTATCGGATTCGTATGCAAGAAAATTCCGCACGATTCGAGGGTTTCCCTCGGGATCGAAAGTCGTGACCCGGATGTTCCATCCTGCTGGCATTCTCACATGCGCCGCAACTGTCGTCGGTCAATGACCTGCCTTATACAAACTGACCTTGTCCGTCATAGGGGCTTAATCATTCCCGGCTTGAGCCCCAACGAGATCCAACGCGGATTGAGTGAGTTCGACCACTGCCTCAACCTGCTCGTCGGCGGTGTGATCCGGTCTTAGCTTAAATAAAGCGACCGCTCTGTGCTGATTGGGTTCAGCAACGGCATACGCGGTGCGGAGCGGCTCACCGCCCCCAGGCGCTCGGTGATTCGGATAACGACATGTCCTGCCATGCTCGCGAATATGGCATGGGCGGGTGTGATTCCAAAACGTGGGGGCTCATAGTGTCCGACAGCAAGCATTTAGCGTAGTGCCGCCGCCGCGCCACAGAGCCGATCACATAGGCGGACCCTTCGAGGTGGAGAGGCGATGGCCGGTGCCGCTGACCCGGCTCTCGCATTTCCAGCGTCCTCGGGGCTCAACGCGGTATCCGCGAGGTGACGGCGACGTTTCCGGCCTGGGACGATTGGTCTTGCCAGACCCTGCAGACTGGGGCCATTCTGACGGTCTAGCTTTTAATCAGTGGAATGTCGGACACGGGAGCCGCTTGATGAGAATTACAGCCGCTATCGCGGCAGGCGCCGTCCTGCTGCTGTCCGGGCTGACGGCCCAGGCCCTCGAATCCAGCGCAAAAACCGCTTCAAAACTATCGGCCGACGCTGTGTGGTCGAAGATCGGCGATTTTTGCGGCATCAGCAATTGGCATCCCGCCGTCGAGAAATGCGAGCTTTCCGCGGACGGCAAGACGCGCACTTTGTCCTTGAAGGGCGGCGGGACTATCGTCGAAGCGCTGGTGAAGATGGATGCCGCCGGCCATTCCTATACCTATTCGATCGTCAGCAGCCCCTTGCCGGTCGCCAACTACACGTCGACCATCAGCGTTGCAGCCGATGGCGCGGGCTCAATGATGACATGGGTCGGCAAATATGACGCAAAGGGTGCCAGCGACGCTGAAGCAAAAAGGTGATCGACGGCATTTACGACTCGGGTCTCAAGGCGTTGGCGGGGATTGAGGGTACGCCGCCAATCTCTGGCGAAGGCAATTGCTCCGCAACCATCAGGAGCGCGGCGCCGGGGTGATCAAGCTGCCGAAGTGAACGTTACAAAACAGCCGGACGGCGTCCAACTTTTCACCCAGCACTGCCGCCGGTTTGGCCGTGTCTAAGACCACAAATCGGCTGGCCTCTGTCCGACTTGCCGTCCTTGACCGGTGCCGCCCCGGAATGGCGCCGTTATTTTGCGCGACGATACGTTACCTTGGCGCTGCCGCCCATCGACGGCGTGAGATTGAAATATGTCACTGTTGTCGGGACAACGTCCGACAGGTCGAGTGCTGGTATTCTCAATCTAGCAGAGCGGGCTCAACCATTGCACAATCCTGACATCACGAGCTTCCGGACGTCCGCTTCTTGGGCTCAGACCCTCCTCGAAGGAAACTCTCTGGCCTCTAAATAGTTCTTCGATGCTTTCGTCGACTTGATCAACGTGAAAAAGATGTCGGTGCCACCCGCATCACGAGTTATGAAGCCAAAACCACGCTCTGAATTGAACGTCTTCACAGTCCCAGTTTGCATTTTGGACTATACCACTGTGGCGGTCATGGAATCATCGTAAGGTCACGGTGGTGCGCGGTGTGCCGCGATCGTGGCGAAGGTTGAACCGCGCCGCGTTTGCCCGAACTCACTCATGAGAGGCGGGGCAATCACGTGGTGGCGGCGACAGAACAAGAGCAGGCCAAGCCCTTCGCGATCACGGTTCTGCAACAAAGACCGGAATCCGCCGGGCGGTGCGCTCTTGGTATTCCGCGTAAGGCGGATACGCCGCAATGGCAAGCTTCCAGAGCCGAGACCGTTCAGCCTCGTCCTCGACCTCGCGCACCCGCATCGGTCGCACCACGGTCTCATCACGGATTTCAACATCCGGATTGACGCGCAGATTGTGCACCCAAGCCGGGTGCGTTGGTGCGCCGCCCTGAGACCCGACGAGGACGTAGCTATCGCCGTCCTTAACGCGCATCAGTGGTGTTTTACGGACTGCACCGGTCTTGTTACCGGTATGGGTCACGATGATCACTGGCAGCCCTGTATCACGCAGGGTGGTGCCTTCGGTACCACCGCTACTTTCGTAAAGATCGACCTGCTCGCGCACCCAGTCTCTGGGGCTGGGAACATACTTCGCCATGGGACCCTACCTCAATAGAGGCCAGGGTAATCTACGTTCCCAAAGGATTCCAGCAGGGACCACTGCGGATGTTCCGCCACAGTTTCATCCGACAGACGAACGTGTTGGACTAAGGAAAACTCTCGATGAGACCAAGCGAAGGCCCCTCGCTTATCCAGCGTCGAGCCATTCGGCGCCCTTCGGCAGTGCAGACGGCCGGCTTGGTCGAAGGCCGCTGTCGTTAATGTTCCGGCGACGCAGAGCGCGGTGCCTTGGGCTATTGCCTTGCCTTCTGGATCAGGTCTAAGTCGCGACCTATCTGATCCCTGCAACCCACTGCTTACCTATGCCCAAAAGCCGAGGACGGAAGCCGAAGAAAAATCGTGCTCCAGCCACTGCCGCGCCAAAGAAGCGGTTAGATAACTTCAACAACACGCCGCAAGTGTCCCCGTTTTCGACGCAGCCAGCCCAGGAGCCGCCGCCAGCAACGGCACCGCGTCAAGAGCAGCCTACATCAAAGCTAAAACAGATCGCGATGACGTTATGGCGTTGGCTCCGGTCCCGGTAGGTCCCGAATGACGCTCAGAGCTGCGTCGGACAACCAGTCTCCGGGAGACGGACTTGGCTCAGGGATCACCTCAGCAGTTCAGGAGAACGTTTGTCGGGCAATCGCGCGAGCGGCCGAGGTGACGCTGCAGTGCAGATTATGCCGCCGCCTTCGAGCTTCAGCTCAAGTTGGCGTGTGGAGTGGTCCCGACGAGCGAGCATCAGCGTTTGATGCCAGAGGGCTCCAAAGATCAGCAGGAACAGTGTAGCAACGCAAGTCATTGCAATCAGGATCACTGGTGCCTCCACTTCGCTCTTGGCCGACCAGTGTGAGTGCACCAAGCTTTCCCAATCGCAAACTCGTTCGACATTCATACGAGCGGTGGTTCGAGATTAGATTAAAAGCGCACGACGCGTGCTCTGAAGCCTCCCTTGCGAGACCCACGCGCCGTTGGCGCGAGCTCCCCAAAAGGCCTCTTTGGTCTTCGGGCGCCCTAGTTAAGGTGCCACTCGCGGCAGAATGATCTTGAACTTTCGTCCCCGCGCCGGGCGAACTGTCAAGATTGAGCCGACCGCCCAAACGATTAGTCACGATGTTGTAGAGGATATGCAGGCCGAGGCCTGTACTGCCTAGATCGCGGCGCGTCGTGTAGAATGGATCGAAGGCCTGCCGCCTGACGTCGGCATTCATACCGCAACCATCGTCGGAAAACAGAATCTCGACACTGTCTTCCCCGGATGCCCGCACTTTGATGGCGACGGTACCTTCCTTGCCGTCAGGAAAAGCGTGCGCCACCGAATTGAGGAAGAGGTTCGTGAGCACCTGCCCATACGGTCCGGGATAGCTGTTTATCAACAGATTTGGCTGGCACTCGACGTCCAGCGTTAGCTTGTGCTCTGGCAAGCTTGGACGGAGGCTCTTGAGGACTTGCTCGGTGAGGCCGCCGAGGTCGAAGATGCGCTGATCAGAAGAAACTCGGTCGGCCGCCACCTGCTTGAACGACTGGATCAGCTCGGCCACGCGATTGAGATTAGCCACCAGCTGCGCAGAACCATCCCGGCTGGTTTCGAGAAAATCATTCAGGCTCGACCGCTTGACATCGCCACGAGCAACCTCTGTCGCAAACAAAACACTCTTGCGCTCCAGGGTCGAAGCCACGGTCAGACAAATTCCCACGGGATTGTTGATCTCGTGCGCAACGCCCGCCACCAGCCGCCCAAGCGCGGCGAGTTTCTCCGCCTCGATCAGCGAAGTCTGAGTTGTCCGCAGAGTTTGCAATGCCGCCTCGGCGGCATCCCTGGCGTTTCGCACCTCCTGTTCGCTGCGCTTGCGCTTCACTGATGTCGATGTGGGTGCCGATCCAGCCATAGACGGCGGCACACTGAATCGCGAAGTGGGAATCACCCGGGTCAGGAATGGACGGTACTCTCCGTCCTGCCCGCGCAACGATAGCTCCATCTCCAATGCCGATCCGGTGTCCAGGACCTGCACCCAGCGATCGCGGGCTTCCTGCAGCGAGGCCGGGGCAAGAATAGCCTGCCAATCGCGAGAGCTGGTCTCCCCGATCTGGCGTGCCCGTGTATGCGTGCCAATGATTGTTGAACCAATAAATCTCGCCGCCTGCGTCCGCCATCCAGACCAACTGCGGAATGGAATCAGCCAGGGTGTGAAACTGGCGTTCGCTTGCCCGCAGTGCTGCCTCCGCGCGCTTGCGCTCGGTGATCTCCTCGGCCGCAACGTTGACGGCGACGATCTCGCCGGTTGGAGCACGCAGTGGGTGCCAATAAGTAATCCACGAGCGTTCGTCGGTCCGATCGGCGCGCTGCCCGGCGACCTCGATGCCGGTCACCGGCTCGCCGGTCTCCATAATCGATCGGACGATGCCCTCGACCGCTTCCGCCAGAGCCGGCACGCATTCCCGAACGGAGCGTCCCAAGTGGGCCTCGACGGAGATGCCGCATATTTCAGTGAGCCGTTGATTGATCTGCAGATAACGGCAGTCCGGAGAGAAGGCAAGCGAGACCGATCGGCGCCGTGTCGTATATCAGCTGCAGGGCAGGCTGCGAGGGAAACGTCAATCACATGGTGATGATTGCTTCGCATCGCATCGCGACCTGACCCGGGAACAACAGCCCCCCATGTGTCGGTGTCAGCCTCGCACTTGAACAGCGCGAACCGCGGTTTTGGCAACGATCAAATGTCGCCCGTCGTTCGACACGAAAGTTTGAGTCGGTGGTCAGTCTTGCTGACCTTTCTGCAACGACATCATTGGCATTGAATTCACGGAACTATGTCACGCGTCCAAAAGGCGAGCAACGGTGAGCGACGCAACGCCCATTCATTTTTGGCGGAGTCGTTGGGGGAAATTACCAAATTACCGAGCAGACACTTGGACGATCCGTTGACCGTGGAGATGGGCTCACTCGCGTCGGCGCCCGAGCTGATGTCCCGGCATGTCTGCTTCGACCCGGCTCCGGTCAGATGCCCCTTGCCGCGCGGGCAACCTCAGGCACCCGTTTGTCACTCGGGTCGGCAACAATGTGGAGCAGTTCGGTGACTCCTTTGCGCCCGACCGGGGCGACAATGCCGAACTCGGCAAGGTGAGCCCGGATCGAATTGATCACCGCGGTCTGCTGGCGAATAAACAGATGCCGTGTGCGGTGAAGCATCAGGCAGCTCTGCTGCTCAGGCGTCTTGGTGGGCACAAACCGCATGTTGGCTCTGGCGACAGCCTCACAGATGGCCTCTGCGTCAGCCATGTCATTCTTCTGACGCTTGACGTAGGGCTTCACGTAAGCCGGCGGCATCAACCGCACCGAATGGCCGAGTGCTTGGAGCTCGCGCGACCAGTAGTGCGACGAGGCGCAAGCCTCGATCCCAACCAGACATACTGGCAGTTTCTGGAAGAACGCCAGGACGGCGCGACGCTTCAACTGGCGGCGGATGAGCACCTGGCCGGCGGCATCAACGCCGTGGACCTGGAAGACTGACTTTGCAATGTCGAGACCGATTGTCGTGACCGCTTGCATGAGTAGCTCCTCTGAATCGTGGGAGCCTTAACAGCGCCCACATCCGTGGCACTCACGTGCCGGTGGAGGAGCCGTCCACAGCATCAAAAGCGGTCGTGATGCAATCGCAGCAAACACGACCTTATTCGATCACCTCGTCGGCGAGCGCGAGCAGCTTGTCGCGGGATTTCGAGGCCGAGCGCCTTCGCGGTCTTGAGGTTGATCACCAGCTCGAACTTTGTCGGCAGCATAACCGGCAGATCACCCGGCTTCTCGCCTTTGAGGATGCGTCCGGCATAAATGCCGGCTTGACGGTATGCATCGGTAATGCTGGGCGCGTAGCTCATCAGGCCGCCGGCAGCGACGGCATTCGCGCAAGATATAGATCGCGGGAATTCTGTGTCGGGCCGCTAGCGCGACAATCCGTTCCCGTTGGGAGATCAAGAACGCGCCGACGCCCGACGTGCAGCGCGCCAGCCCCACGTTGGACGAGCGTTGTAAAGGCGGTCTCGATTTCGCGGTCGCTGCTGACGTAGAGGACGATCGAGTTGCTGCCCAATGGCCGAAGCCGCAGCCCGGACCTCTGAGACAAAGCGCTCCGTAATGGGCCATTTGGGATCGACGAGCACGGCAATGCGCGCGGCTCCCGGCCGCAACTCACGCAAGAGCCCAAGCTGCTTCGCCCCAAGTTCCACCGAGATGAAGCTGACACCGGTGACGTTGCCACCGGGCCGGTTGAGGCTGGCGACGAGGCCATCCCTGACCGGGTCGCCCCCGGTCACAAAGACGATCGGCACCGTCGTGGTTGCGGCCTTGGCCGCGAGCGCCGCAGGGGTATTGCCGACGATCAGGGCTACCTGCCGGCGAAGAAGGTCCGCCACCAGAAGCGGCAACCTGTCAGTTTGATCCTCGGCCGAGCGGTACTCGATCGCGACGTTCTGGCCCTCGACGAAGCCTGCTTCCTTCAGGCTCTGGCGGAATACACGCAGACGAGTGCGGTCATCGCGTCAGGCGTCTGGTGTCGAGAAATCCGATCACCGGCATAGCCGGCTGCTGCGCGCGCGCTGCGAGCGGCCACGCTGCCAGCTGCGCACCGGCAAGTCCAGCGATGAACTCGCGCCGCTCTCATTCGATCACCTCGTCGGCGCTGGCGAGCAGCGTCGTCGGCACGGTGAGGCCGAGCATCCTGGCGGTCTGGGCGTTGATGACCAGCTCGAACTTGGTCGCCTGCACGACCGGCAGGTCCGCGGGCTTGGCACCCTTGAGGATGCGGCCGGTGTAGACGCCGACCTGACGAAACGCATCCGCAATGTTGGCTCCGTAGCTCATCAGCCCGCCGACTTCGACAAAGTCGCGCGAACGCAATATGTCGCGGGGACCGCGTGGCGCGACGCCAAGTTGACCAATTGGGCACGCCGGCTGTTGAAAAAGGGGTCGAGGCTGACGAAGAGGGCGTCGGGCCGCTCGCGCACAAAAGTTGCGAAGGCCGCATCGATCTCGCGGCTGGTGCTGGCGTTGAGGACCTGGATTTGCAGCCCCATGGCGCGAGCAGCCGGTTCCACGTCTCTCAACGTGGTCTCGGCAGTGGGCATTGGTCGGATTGACGAGCACGGCAACACGAGCGGCTCCGGGCACCAGCTCGCGCAGCAGTTCCAGCCGCTTTGCGGTCAACTCGGCATTGAAAAATTGATCCCTGTCAGGTTGCCGCCCGGCCGGGCGAGGCTGGCGACGAGACCAAGCCTGACCGGGTCTTCGGCGACGCTGAAGACGATGGGGATCGTCGCGGTTGCCGCCTTGGCCGCCAGTGCCGGGAAGTTGCTGGTCGCGGCGATCACGGCGACCTGCCGGCGAACCAGTTCGGCCGCCATCTCCGGCAGTCGATCAGTTTGATTTGCGGCCCAGCGGTATATCGATCGTTATGTTATCGCCCTCGACATAGCCGGTGTCTTTGAGACCCTGGTGAAATCCACGCAGACGCTCCGTGGACCCCTCAGGCGATGTGGCGTTGAGGAACCCGATCACCGGCATCGCCGGCTGCTGCGCGCGCGCCGCGAGCGGCCACGCAGCCGCCGCGCCGCCGAGCAGCGTGATGAACTCGCGCCGCTTCATTCGATCACCTCGTCGGCGCGGGCGAGCAGCGATCGGCGGCACGTCGAGGCCGAGCGCCTTGGCGGTCTTCAGGTTGATCACCAGCTCGTACTTGGTCGGCGCCTGCACCGGCAGGTCGGCCGGCTTCTCGCCCTTGAGGATGCGGTCGACGTAGCCGGCCGCGCGGCGGTACTGGTCGAGCAGAATCAGGCCCGTAGGAGATCAAGCCGCCGCCGTGACGAAGTAGCGGGCGGCAGTAGACCGCGGGCAGCTTGTGCCGTGGCCAGCACAGCGCGATGATCAGATCGCGATGCAGCGTTCGAACGAGGTCCACCGAGTCACGATCAAGCCGCCATTCGGCCCACGCGGAATGCCGCGACGGCACGCTCGATCTCGCCGCCATCGCGCACGTCGATCGGGCTCAACTTCCACACCGAACGATGGCGCCACGCGCCTGGATGGCGCGCGAACTGGCCGATGACGGCGGAGATCGGTGGGATCGCGAATGACTGCCACGCGCGTTACGCCGGGCGCGATCTGCTTGAGCAGCTCCAGCCATTTCCGCTCGGGAAGCCGTATTCATACGCGCTAAAGCCGGTGGCATTGCCGCCCGGCCGGGCCAAGCTTGCGACGAAGCCGGCGCCAACCGGATCGACGACGTTCGCGAACACGATCGGGAGCGTGCTCGGGTCGGCATGCAAGCAATGGCCGAATGGTCGAGAACCCGCTGTGAAGATTACATCGGTGACCGGTCGCGACCGATTCTACAGCAAGGCTGCGTATGCGGCCGGGGTCGCCTGCTAGCCCAGCGCGTATCGATGCGCACGTTCCGGCCAATCGGTCCAGCCCAGCTCCTGCAGCCCCTGCAGAAACGCACTGCACGGCGCACCGATGCCTCCGGATCGTCACGCGGCGAGCGTATCGAGCACCCGATCCGCCGCATCGCGCTGCACCTGCTGCGCCCGCGCCGCCAGCGGCCACGCCGCCGCGCCGCCGAGCAGCGTGATGAACTCGCGCCGTCTTCATTCAATCACCTCGTCGGCGCGCGCGAGCAGCGTGGCCGGCATGTCGAGGCCGAGCGCCTTCGCGGTCTTGAGGTTGATGACCAGCTCGAATTTGGTCGGCTGCTGAATTGGAGCAATACGTAACTGAACGAAGTACAC